>Ga0334892_1000292_pt1 | contig 72245 bp, 72 predicted proteins | sample GraSluR3_MG_4_FD_207213 | JGI IMG/M metagenome (GOLD analysis project Ga0334892, IMG submission 207213) | Sludge microbial communities from methane-producing bioreactor in Wageningen University, Netherlands - Granular Sludge_15_04-R3 | ecosystem: Engineered > Bioreactor > Anaerobic >...
GAATGTTTATTATTGCGTTTTTATAAGCCCTGACAAAGGATTTTGACAGTATCCTCATGTACCCGGCCAGAACCACAAGGTCTATGTCCCTGTCCTTAAGTTCCCTTAAAATGGCATTGTTATACCCATCATCGCTTTCATAGGCCCGCGGGTCAATCCACAGCGCTTCTATACCGCTATTTTTTGCCCGTTCCAGCGCATAGGCTTTTTCTTTGTCCGAAACCACCAGCCTAAGGTCGGCATTTCCAACGATACCGTTTTTTATGCCGTCAATAACAGACTGCAGGTTTGTACCCCTGCCGGACGCCAGCACCGCTATTTTAGTTTTGGCCATAGTTTTACTCCCCCGGTTCCACTGGATATTTTACCTATTATTCTGGCCCCGTCACCTTCAAGCTCTTGTACAAGTGCATGCGCCGTGTCACCGGATGCCGCCATCACAAGGCCTATTCCCATATTGAAGGTTCTGTACATTTCCTCCTCCTCAATGTTACCCAGCTCCCGGACAAACCCGAATACGGCCGGGACGTCCCAGCCGTCCATGTAAACGTCCGCCCTGAGATTCTCCGGTATTATCCTGGGTATATTTTCAAAAAATCCGCCGCCGGTAATATGTACTATCCCCCTGATATCCGCTGCTTCAAGGGCTGTTTCCACCTGCTTCACATAGACTTTGGTGGGCCTTAGGAGCTCCTGTCCCAGGGTACAGCCCAACTCTTCCACGTAGGTATCTACCGTCATCCGGTGCCTTTCAAACAGCACCTTACGCACCAGCGAATACCCGTTGCTGTGCAGCCCGGAGGAGGGTAGCCCCACCAGCAGGTCACCTTCCCTTATTCCGCTGCCGTCCAAAAGGGCATCCCGGTCGGCAATACCGACCGCAAAGCCCGCCAGGTCATACTCGCCGGGGCTGTAAAAGTCCGGCATTTCAGCGGTTTCGCCCCCTATAAGGGCACAGCCGGCCTGGCAGCAGCCCTCCGCAATACCCTTTACTATGTCCGAAACCCAGGAAGGCTCCAATTTTCCGGTGGCAATATAGTCCAGGAAAAACAACGGCTTTGCTCCCATGCACGCAATGTCGTTAACGCACATTGCCACACAGTCTATCCCCACCGTATCGTGCCTGTCCATCATAAAGGCCACCTTTAATTTGGTGCCCACGCCGTCGGTACCGGATACCAGCACCGGGTTTTTGTACCCGGTAAGGTCGGGCTGGAACGCACCCCCAAAACCGCCTATATCGCCTAATACCCCGGGGGTGTGGGTCTTTGAAATGTGCCGTTTCATCATTTCAACCGCCCGGGCACCGGCGTCGATATCCACCCCCGAATCCCTGTAGGACATTTTATCCATAATAACCCTCCTATATCGGATAATCTCCGCTGAAGCATGCGTGGCAGTACCCGGTGGTTTCCCCGACCGCTTCCTCCAGGCCCTCAAGGCTCAGATATCCCAGGCTGTCCGCCTCTATTCTCTCCCTGATCTCTTCCACGCTGTAATTTGCACCCACCAGGTTGTCCCTGGACGGGGTATCTATGCCAAAGTAGCAGGGATGCTTTACCGGCGGTGAGCTCACCCTGAAATGCACTTCCAGGGCCCCGGCGTTCTTTAGCATCCTCACCAGGTTGCGGCTGGTTGTACCCCTTACTATCGAATCGTCCACCATTATCACCCTTTTGCCCTTAACCATGTCCTCAAGGACGTTAAGTTTCAGGGCAACGCCTATCTCACGCATTTTCTGCTTTGGCTGTATGAAGGTCCTGCCCACATACCGGTTTTTTACCAGTCCTTCCACAAAGGGTATGCCCGAGGCTTCCGAATACCCAATGGCGGCCGCGGTACCCGAGTCCGGCACCGAAATCACTATATCGGCGTCCGCCGGGTGTTCTTCATACAGCTTTGCGCCCGCCCTTCTGCGGGTCATGTATATGTTTTTCCCGCCCATCACGCTGTCCGGCCTTCCGAAATATATAAATTCAAATATACACAGCCTGTCCGCCCTGTCCGGCTTTACAAAAAAGCTGTGCATACCTCCACTGTCAATAACCACCACTTCTCCCGGCGCCACGTCCCTCAGGAGCTTTGCGCCCACCGTATCAAAGGCGCAGCTTTCGGAGGACAGCATATAAAGCCCGTCCTTTATTCCGATACTCAAAGGCCGTATTCCGTTGGGGTCCCTTACCCCTATCAGCCGGTCGGCAGTCATGATAATAAGGGCGTAGGCGCCCTTAATGCAGTTTACTGTTTCCCTTACTGCTTCCAGAATATCACCCTTGTCCTTTCGCGCCACCAGGTTGGCTATAACCTCACTGTCCACCGAGGTCTGGAATATTACCCCCTCCTGCTCCAGCTGTTCCCGCAGCTTTTCGGCATTAACCAGGTTACCGTTGTGGGCAAGGGCAAGGCTGCCGTGCCTGTATTTTACCACCAGGGGCTGCGCATTTATCACATGGCTGTCTCCCATGGTGGAATACCTGACATGGCCGCAGGCGATGCTGCCCTCAAGGCTGTCCAGCAGCGTATCGTCAAACACTTCCGACACAAGGCCCATCTGCTTGTGATGCCTTATTCCGCCGTCCTTTGCCACCGCTATGCCTGCACTTTCCTGGCCCCTGTGCTGCAGTGCATACAGCCCGTAATAGGTGGTCCTGGCAAGGCCGCCCGCACCTTCGCTGCTGAATATTCCGAATACGCCGCATTCCTCCTGCAGTTTGTCGCATTCACAGGTTATTCCATTATACATTTCACAGCCTCCCGCCAGTTGATTTCCATGTCCTTTACAAAAAGCTCTATTTCAGTTATTCCTGCAACGGTTATTCGAAGTGTTTCACCCTTAACCTGTCCAAGGGTCATGACAGGCACGTCAAACCCGGCGGCGGTACTTTTAAGCCGCTCCAGCCCGTTCTTTTCAACCGTGACCAATATCCTTGACTGGGCCTCGCCAAACAGGAGGGCATCTTTTCTGTCGCAGGTTTCAAACTCCACCTGGGCTCCCAGTTTACCGGATATACAGCTTTCCGCAAGGGCAACCGCTATACCGCCTTCACTGCAGTCGTGGGCGGATTTGACCACACCGCTTTCTATAAGCTCCAGGCAGCAGTCCTGCAGCCTTTTTTCCGCTTCAAGGTCAAGCCTCGGTGCGCGGCCCTTTTCCATACCGTGCACAACCTTCAGGTATTCACTGCCTCCTATTTCTTCCGCATTCTCTCCCAAAAGGACTATTATGTCCCCCTCATCCCTGAAGGCCTGGGTGGTTATATTGTCGGTGTTTTCAATCAGCCCCACCATGCCCACTATTGGCGTGGGGAACACCGCATCTGTGTCGGTCTCGTTATAGAAACTTACATTTCCGCTAATAACAGGCGTATCCAGCACCCGGCACGCTTCACTCATGCCCGACACCGCCTGCCGGAACTGCCAGAACACTTCAGGTTTTTCCGGGTTGCCGAAATTCAGACCGTCGGTTACCGCCAACGGCCGTGCACCGCTGCAAACAAGGTTTCTGGCCGCTTCGGCCACCGCTGTGGCTCCGCCCACACCGGGGTCAAGGTAGCAGTACCTGCTGTTGCAGTCGGTGGTCAGGGCTATCGCCTTATCGGTTCCCCTTATCCTCAAAACCGCCGCATCCGACCCGGGAAGCACTGCGGTATTTGTCATCACCATATGGTCGTACTGCCTGTACACCCACTCCTTGCTGGCTATGCTGGGGCTCAGCAGCAGCCTTACAAGCACCTGGTTCATGTCCTCCGGGATTTCTATCCTTTGTATATCCAGGCTGTTAGCCTTTTCCAGGTAACCGGGCTTTCTGTAGTCCCTGTAGTAAACAGGTGCCTCGTCCGCCAGCGACCTTGCCGGAACCCGGCCCACCACCTCTTCGTTTTCCCTGATGGTCAGCATTCCGTCGTCGGTTACCCGGCCGATAACCGCCGAATGAAGGCCCCATTTTTCGAAAATACCGGTTACCTCCTCTTCCCTGCCCTTTTTCACTATCACAAGCATCCTTTCCTGGGACTCGGAAATCATAACCTCCACCGGCATCATTCCGGTTTCCCTGCGGGGCACCAGGCTTACGTCAATGTCCATGCCGCTACCGCCCCTGCTGGCGGTCTCGCTTGAAGCGGATGTAAGCCCCGCCGCGCCCAGGTCCTGCACGCCTATTACACAATCGGTCTCAAACAATTCAAGACAGGCTTCCAGAAGCAGTTTTTCCATAAAGGGGTCCCCCACCTGCACCGCCGAACGGTTTTCCTGGGATTCTTCGTTCAGCTCTGCGGAGGCAAAGCTGGCGCCCCCCATTCCGTCGCGGCCGGTAGGAGCCCCGACAATCATTACTGCGTTGCCCGCCCCTGCGGCGGTACCCCGTTTAATGTCCTTGTGCTTAATAATTCCGACACACATTGCATTTACCAGCGGATTGCCCCTGTAGCAGTCGTTGAAATATATCTCTCCGCCTACGGTGGGAATGCCTATGCAGTTCCCGTATCCTCCAATACCTGCCACAACGTTCTCGAACAGGTATTTGGTCCTCTGGTTGTCCAGTTCGCCGAACCTCAGGGAATTGAGCAGCGCCACCGGTCTTGCTCCCATTGTGAATATATCCCTGATTATCCCTCCGGCCCCGGTGGCTGCTCCCTGATAGGGCTCCACCGCCGACGGGTGGTTGTGGCTTTCAATCTTCATCACCACCGCCAGGCCGTCTCCTATATCGACTATCCCGGCATTTTCCCCCGGGCCCTGCAGCACCCTGTCGCCGGAGGTGGGAAACATCCTTAAAACCGGCTTTGAGTTTTTGTAGCTGCAGTGTTCCGACCACATTACGCCGTACAAATTCAGTTCCAGGTTGTTGGGATGCCTCCCCAGCGTATCCACAATCCTGTCGTATTCCTCCAGAGTAAGTCCCACTTTCCGGTAGGGCTTTTTATCCATTCACAGCGCCCCCCTTCAGGTAATTTATAATGGATCTGAAAATTATACTTCCGTCCTCGCCGCCCAGCAGTCTTTCAACACACCTTTCGGGATGTGGCATCATCCCGAGGACATTGCCCTTTCGGTTGCACACCCCCGCAATATTCCCAAGGGAACCGTTGGGATTTGCCGTATCGGTTATCTGCCCGTACGCGTCGCTGTACCTGAAAACAACCTGGCCCGTCTTTTCCATTTCACTTAGGGTATCATCGTCAACATAATAGTTGCCGTCCCCGTGGGCCACCGGGACCTTAAGCACCTGACCCCCGGCGCACAGGTTTGTATAGGGTGTTTTGTTGTTTTCCACCTTTAAATGCACGTTGTCGCAGACGAATTTCATGTCTTTGTTGCGAAGCAGCACTCCCGGCAGTAGACCCGCCTCTGTCAGAACTTGAAACCCGTTGCAAATGCCTATTACAGGTTTCCCGCTTTCGGCAAATTCCATGATGCTGTCCATAACCGGCGAAAACCTTGCAATGGCTCCGCATCTTAGGTAATCACCGTACGAAAACCCTCCCGGCAGCATTATACAGTCAAAGTATTTTAAATCCTTGGTTCTGTGCCAGATATATTCGGTATCCTGCCCAAATACGTCCCTCAGGGCATAATAGCAGTCTGTAACACAGTTGGAACCGGGAAATATTACTACTCCAAACTTCATGGCTGTACCTCCAGTATGTCGTAAGTATAATCCTCAATAACCGTATTTGCCAGCAGCGTATCGCACATGTCCCTGATATCCTTTTCCGCCTTAGCCCGGTCCTTTTCTTCCAGCTTAATCTCAATCAGCTTGCCCATTCTTACATCCTTTACGCCATCGAATTTCATGGATGACAGCGCTTCCCTTACCGCGTTCCCCTGGGGGTCGGCTATGCTTTTCTTAAGCGTAATATAGACCTTTGCATGAAACATGTCTTTTACCTCCCAAAAGTTTTTCAAGTACCCGGTGACAGCTTTTCTCAACCTTTCCCAAGTCCCGTGTGAACCTGTCTTACGGTATCGTTACCGGCGGTTATGTGCCCGGTCGCAGCCCTGCTCCTTTTCAATCCGCGGCATTCGGCATAAAGGAATGCCTTATTTTTTCGTCCTTTTCCCTCACCTTTTCTTGCATATCCTCCCTGTAGGTCTTCAGTGCCGCCGCCAGGGCGGGGTACTTGATGGCAAGCATCTGCACCGCAAGCAGTGCGGCGTTTTCGCTGCCGTTTATCGCCACCGCAGCCACCGGTACACCGGCGGGCATCTGTACTATCGACAGAAGGGAATCCAATCCGTCCATGGTGGACGATTTAACCGGTATTCCAATAACCGGAAGGGATGTAAAGGCGGCCAGCACGCCCGGAAGATGGGCGGCCTTTCCGGCGGCCGCAATAATAACCTCGGTTCCCGACTGCTCCGCGCCCTTTGCAAACTCCGCCGCCATGTCGGGAGTCCTGTGGGCGGATATGACTCTCACTTCCCTTTCGATACCAAAGTGCTCAAGTAAATTCACCGCCTTCTCCACAACCGGGAGATCCGAATCGCTTCCCATTACAACCGCAACCTTTGGCATATCCATAAACTCCTTTCGAATTAAATATTACCTTAAACAGATAAACCCTGCCGGAGAACACAGGTGAAACCTCCGCAGGGTTTTGTTCACGGGGGGTACGAAAATCGTACGCAGCTTCGCAAAAACGCAAACCTGCTTTCACCCATAGTCAGGCAGTTTACGGCTGCCTGGTAGAGACTTGCGGGCCAATCCCCGCGATTATATGAGTGAAACAAATTATTAGCTTGTCTAATCTCATTTTTATATTAACAAACCGACCTGTTGGTGTCAATAAAAATAGCGAATAAATTATACTAAATTCATGTTTTTGTATAGCACATTCCGAACATTAATCTGTATTAATCTCCATATCATTCGCAATGCTCAATGCAGCAGCAAAAAAGGGGACGGTTTCAAACAAAAAGAACCGTCCCCGGTGTTTCGCGCCGGTGTTTCCGGTGTTTCCGGTGTTTTTGTATTTGTTATGCGCCGAATTTGTCAAGCCTGAGGGCGTTTGCCAGCAATATAGACATCAGGTGCTTGCTCTCAAAGAATCCAAGGCCTCCTATATTGCACTGGTTCTCGGTAAAGCGCACCGCATCATCACTGCCGCCAAACTGCGAATTCACAAGCACCGGTACCGGATGCCAGCTGTGGGAACGCATGGGACAGGGCGACGAATGGTCCCCTGTAACTGCCAGAACATTCGGCCTTTTTTCAAAAAGGATTGGCAGCGCACTGTCCACCTTCTCTATTACGCCCACCTTGGTGAGGAACTCTCCGTCTTCACCGGCCTGGTCGGTGCCCTTTACATGTATGAAGAAAAAGTCGTACTTGTTGTGGAACTCCGTATAGGTCCTGAAAAGGCCCTCAATGGTATCGGGAACCGGCAAAAGAGTCATGCCCAAAAGGTCGGCTATACCGCGGTACATTGGATAGGAAGCCGCCGCCGCGGCCTCCAGCCTGTACTTTTCCTTGAACCCCGGAACCTTCGGCCTTGCGGATATGCCCCTAAGCAGGATACCGTTGGCCGGGTGCTGATCCTTTAAAAGAGCCCCCGCCCTTTCCAAAAATTTATTTATTATATCCGCCGTAAAGGCCGCTTCTTCCTTCTGTGCCTTCGCTTCAAGCGGGGTGGTGCCTTCATGCTGCGGGTCGGTATCGTCCACAGCAGGGTTCAGGTTGTCACCCCTTAGAATAATCACAAATCTGTGTCCCCTGCCCGGCTCTATTATTATCTCAACGCCGTCTATTTCCCTTATTTGTTTTAAAATATTACACAGCTGAATATTTTTTTCGGTGGATATCCTGCCCGCCCTTCTGTCGGTTATGCGCCGGTCGCCGTCGAGGGTGGCAAAGTTCGCCCTTGCCGCAACATCGCTGTGTTTAAGTTCCAGTCCCAGTCCCACCGCCTCCAGCACTCCCCTGCCAATCACCACTTCAAGGGGGTCATACCCGAAAATCCCCAGATGTCCGGGGCCGCTGCCGGGGGTTATTCCCGGCATAACCGGTATGTGCCTGCCGCACACCGATTCCCTTGCCAGGGCGTCAAGATTGGGCGTTTCTGCGTATTCCAGCGGCGTTTTGTTGCCAAATTCGGGGCTTCTAATATCTCCCAGCCCGTCCATCACCAACATAACTATCTTTGAATTGTTTTCCTTCAATAGCCCTTCCAGAATGCTATCAGCGTCCATGCTGCATTCCTCCCCTATTGCATTTTGCATACCTGGTAATCCGCCCGCTTAAGTCTATTCCCATTCTATTGTACCGGGAGGTTTTGTGGTGATATCATAAACAACCCGGTTGATTCCCGCTACATTGTTAACTATTGCAGACGATATGCCCTCGAGCACCGGGTGCGGTATTTTGGCCCAGTCCGCAGTCATACCGTCGGAACTGTTCACGGCCCTAATTGCCACCACGTGGTCGTAGGTCCTCTCATCCCCCATGACCCCCACCGTTTTGACATCCAGCAGTACCGCGAAGTACTGCCATATTTCCCTGTCAAGGCCCGCCTTCGCTATTTCCTCCCTTACAATCGCATCCGCTTCCTTCAGTATACCCAGTTTTTCCCTGGTAACCTCGCCTATAACCCTTATGGCAAGCCCCGGCCCCGGGAAGGGCTGGCGCCATACCTGCTCCTCCGGAAGCCCGAGGTCGGTTCCCACTCTCCTTACCTCGTCCTTAAACAGCGACCTTAGGGGTTCGACAAGTGAAAAGGTCATATCCTCGGGCAGTCCCCCGACATTGTGGTGGCTCTTTATAACCGAAGCCACCTTGCTGCCGCTTTCTATCACGTCCGGGTAAATGGTTCCCTGTACCAGGAAGTCCACCTTCCCAAGTTTGCCCGCCTCTTCTTCGAATACCCTTATAAACTCCTCACCGATTATCTTCCTCTTTTTTTCCGGGTCGGTTATACCCTTCAGCCTGCTTAAAAACCTGTCACTGGCATCCACCGTCACAAGGTTTATGTTAAACCTTTCCCTGAACAGCTTTTCCACCTGCACTTCCTCTTCTTTTCGCAAAAGGCCGTGGTTTACAAATATGCAGGTCAGCCTGTCTCCTATCGCTTTATGTACCAAAACCGCGGCTACCGAAGAATCCACGCCGCCGCTCAGGGCGCACACCACTTTTTTGTCCCCCACTCTCTGCCGGATGCTTTCCACCTGGTCCTCTATAAAGCTTTCCATATCCCAATCGGGAATGCAGCCGCATATATCGAACATGAAGTTGGATAAAAGCTGCCGTCCTATCGGCGTATGCTCCACCTCGGGATGAAACTGTACTGCGTAAAGCTTCCTTTCTTCATCCGCCATGGCCGCCACCGGGCAGTCCTTTGTAACTGCATATATTTCAAACCCTTCCGGCGGTGTCTCTATGTAACAGGTATGGCTCATCCAGCAGACTGTCCGGCCCCGGATGTTTCTAAAAATATTTTCCTTTTTATTTATCTGTAAATCCGTTCTGCCGTATTCCCTTGAAGACGCTTTTTTTACGCTGCCCCCCATAACGTGGGCGATAAGCTGTGCACCGTAGCAGATGCCGAGTATGGGTATCCCCATCTCAAATACTTCCCGATGGCATACCGGCGCGCCCTCTTCGAACACGCTGGCAGGCCCCCCGGTGAAGATTATGCCCTTCGGGTTCTTTGCCCGTATCTCATCCGGGGAAATATCATAGGGCAAGACTTCGCTGTATACGTGTAAATCCCTTACCCTTCTGGCTATAAGCTGGTTATACTGGCCCCCGAAATCCAGTACCAGAATCCTGCCTGCCGGTTTGTACATTCTCCTACTCCTCTCCTAGCCCAAGCTGTAGTTTGGCGCTTCCTTCGTAATATGAACATCATGGGGATGGTTTTCCCTGAGACCTGCGGCGGTAATGGTCAAAAATCTGGTGTTTGCCTTAAGCTCGTCTATGGTTTTGGTACCGCAGTACCCCATACCGGCCCTCAGCCCCCCCGCAAGCTGGAAAACCGTGTCCGCCAGAACTCCCTTATAGGGCACCCTGCCCTCTACTCCTTCCGGCACCAGCTTTTTCCTGTCCTCCTGGAAATACCTGTCCCTGCTGCCGGACGACATTGCGGCTATCGAGCCCATGCCCCGGTATACCTTGAAGCTTCTGCCCTGGTATATTTCAATGTCGCCGGGGCTCTCTTCGGTACCGGCGAACAGTGAACCTATCATAACGGTGTCCGCTCCGGCGGCTATCGCCTTTGTAATATCTCCCGAATACTTTATGCCTCCGTCGGCTATTATCGGCACCCCGTATTTGGCTGCGGCCTCCGCGCTGTCCATTATTGCCGTTATCTGTGGAACCCCAATGCCGGCCACAACCCTGGTGGTGCATATGGACCCCGGCCCGATGCCTATCTTCACCGCATCGGCTCCGGCCTTAATAAGCTCCTCGGTTCCCTCATAGGTGGCAACGTTCCCGGCCACCAGCTGAAGCTGTGGATAGACGGATTTTATTTTTTGCACCGCATCAATCACGCCCCTGGAGTGTCCGTGGGCGGTATCCAGCACCACCACATCCACCTGCGCATCATTCAGCACCTTTATCCTCTCCATCATATCCGGGGTTACTCCTATGGCCGCTCCCGCCAGCAGCCTTCCCCCTGTATCCTTGGCGGAGTTCGGATACTTGATGGCCTTTTCTATATCCTTTATGGTTATAAGGCCCTTAAGGTTTTGGTGGGTATCCACAATGGGAAGCTTTTCTATCTTGTATTTCTTAAGAATCTCCTGGGCCTGGCCCAGGGTGGTTCCTTCCGGTGCCGTAACCAGGTTTTCGCTGGTCATGACTTCCGAAATGGTTTTGGTCATGTCGGTTTCAAATCTCAAGTCCCTGTTGGTTATTATGCCCACCAGTTTGCCTTTGACGGTTATCGGCACTCCCGATATATGATATCTTTCCATCAGTTCCAGCGCATCCGAAATCGGATGGTCGGGACCTAAGTGAAAGGGGTCCACAATTACACCGTGCTCTGACCTTTTCACCTTGTCCACTTCCGAGGCCTGGTCCTCTATCGACATATTCTTGTGAATTATACCAATACCTCCTTCTCTGGCCATGGCAATCGCCATACGGGCTTCGGTCACCGTATCCATGCCCGCACTGAGAATGGGAATATTCAGTTTAATTCTCTTTGTAAGACTGGTATCCAGCTTAACTTCATTAGGAAGCACCTGGGACTTTGCAGGAACAAGCAGTACGTCGTCAAAGGTAAGTCCCTTTTTCAACACCTTTTCTTCATACATGTATAAGCCTCCCCTTTAATTTCTTGTATACCAATAATCCGTTCCATGAATTAGGTATTTTTGAGTATTATAGTCAAATAAGATTCCCTTGTCAAATACTTTGTCCCGCCGGTTGTGATTTATTCGGGTTTCATGTCTATAATATCAATATTATATCAGAACTGACAGCAGAATCCTTACCGTTTTTACGGTTTATTTCCAGTCAAGGAGTATTATTTCTCCACGGGCAGCAATTTACCCAAATAAAAATGTCAAAGGAGATAATAATATATCAAGGAGTTCTAATTGTAAGGAGGCTATCGGATGGAAGATATCAGTCCCTCGGAGGTTTTTGAGCCGTTATCGTCCAAGGACCTGTCAATCCTGGAGGAGCAGATGTCCCAGGAGGCCCTTATGATGCTTAAACTGAGACAGTACTCGAAAAAGAGCCAGGATTCGGAGCTTAAAAACCTCTGCAGCAAACTGGCGGAAAAGCACAAGAACCATTACAACGCCCTTTTTAATTATGTGGTTTCCCACTCTGGCAGCGATTAAGGAGGTTTTTGAATGAGCGGCGCCGAATATTTTGGGGATAAGGAAATCCTGAAGGACCTTTTGATATCCGAAAATCACCTGTCCAATTCGTATAACAGCTGCGTCAACGAAAGCACCAGCCGGGCCCTTGGCCAGATACTCGAAAACATCCTCAACGAAACCCACAGAATGCACCGGGATGTTCAGTCCGCCATGACAAAGCGTGGCTGGTGCCGAATAAACAGTGCCGGCAGTAAGGATACCGAAACTGTAAAACGCAAATTCGAGCAGTTAAACGAAGAACTGTTAAAATAAAGTGCACCTCCTGGTATCAGACGCAGTCTGCCATTGGAGGTGCACTTTGATATTTTATTTCTTCGTCCCTACATCATATCCATTCCGCCCATGCCGCCCATTCCTCCCGGGGGCATGTCGTTCTTCTTCTCGGGAATGTCCGCCACAAGGCTCTCGGTGGTAAGCACCATTGCCGCCACCGATGCGGCGTTTTGCAGCGCCGACCTTGTTACCTTTGTGGGGTCCAGAATCCCCGCTTCTATCATGTCCACATATTCGCCCTTGAAGGCGTCGTAACCCATGGCACCCTGTAGGTTCATGACCTTTTCAACTATTACCGAGCCTTCCGCCCCTGCATTGTCGGCTATCTGCCTTATCGGCTCCTCAAGGGCTCTTCTTACTATCTTGGCACCGGTCTTTTCGTCGCCTTCCGCCTTATCTATAAACTTGTCAACCTCTACCAGCGTCCTCAGCAGGGCTGTTCCGCCGCCGGCCACTATACCCTCTTCAACGGCTGCCCTTGTTGCAGAGAGCGCATCCTCAATCCTGTGTTTCTTTTCCTTGAGCTCGGTTTCCGAGGCCGCACCCACCTGGATAACGGCTACGCCGCCGGCAAGCTTTGCAAGCCTTTCCTGGAGCTTTTCCCTGTCAAACTCGGATGTGGTATCTTCTATCTGCACCTTAATCTGCTTGATTCTGTTCTTGATTTCGTTTTCGTCGCCCCCACCGTCCACAATAATGGTGTCCTCTTTTGTCACCTTGACCTGCCTTGCCTTACCCATCTGGCTTATTGTGGCGTTCTTTAATTCAAGACCCAGTTCTTCGGAAATTACCTCGCCGCCGGTGAGGATGGCTATATCTTCAAGCATTGCCTTTCTCCTGTCGCCAAAGCCGGGAGCCTTGACGGCCACGCAGGTAAAGGTTCCCCTCAGCTTGTTGACCACCAGCGTTGCAAGGGCTTCGCCCTCGATGTCCTCGGCTATTATTAACAGCTTTTTGCCCTGCTGTACAACCTGCTCAAGTACCGGCAGCAGGTCCTGTACATTGGTTATCTTCTTGTCGGTTATAAGTATATGGGCGTCGTCAAGAACCGCTTCCATTTTGTCGGTATCGGTTACCATATAGGCGGACAGGTATCCCCTGTCAAACTGCATACCTTCAACAACCTCAAGGGTTGTTCCCATGGTTTTGGATTCTTCCACCGTTATAACGCCGTCCTTGCCGACCTTCTCCATTGCATCGGCTATCAGGCTTCCGATTTCTTCGTCGGATGCGGAGTTCGCAGCAACCTGTGCTATCGATTCCTTTTTGTCTATGCTCTTGCTCTGGTTTTTAAGGGCTTCCACTGCCTTTTCCACTGCCTTCTGGATACCCCTTTTAAGTACCATCGGGTTGGCTCCGGCAGCAACATTTTTAAGTCCTTCCCTGACCATCGCCTGGGCCAGAAGGGTAGCGGTAGTGGTACCGTCACCGGCCACGTCATTGGTCTTTGTTGCAACTTCCTTTACTAGCTGTGCCCCCATATTTTCAAAGGGATCTTCAACTTCTATTTCCCTGGCTATCGTTACGCCGTCGTTTGTTATTGTCGGCGTCCCGAACTTTTTGTCAAGTACTACGTTTCTGCCCTTTGGTCCAAGGGTAATCTTAACGGTATCCGCAAGCTGGTTCATGCCTCTTTCCAGCGCTCTTCTGGCATCTTCGCCAAACTTAATCTCCTTAGCCATGTCCTTTCACTCCTTTAAATTGTTTTCTTATTCTATTATTGCAAGTATATCGCTCTGTCTGAGAATGAGGTACTCCTTGTCATCCATCTTGATTTCGGTACCCGCGTACTTGGAATATATGACCCTGTCCCCTGCTTTCACTTCCAGCGCAACCCTCTTGCCGTCCACCAGTTCTCCGCTTCCCACCGCCAGAACTTCGCCTTCCTGGGGTTTTTCCTTTGCGGTATCCGGCAGTACAATCCCGCTCTTGGTAGTCTCCTGTTTTTCGAGTACCTTTACAACAACCCTGTCTCCTAGTGGCTTGATGTTCATGTTTTACCCTCCTCACCTATATGTATGGTTTTTGTTCGGTTTTGTTAGCACTCACTGCTGTTGAGTGCTAATTACAGTTAATATAATAATAAAAGCCGGTTGAGTAATCAAACCCGGTACCGGCCGGAAATCGCACATAATTGGTCAAAATTCTCAATTAATATAAATTATATAGTCTTTTCTCTGTATATCCATTATTTGTCCCTATTTTCAGCCATTTTATCTTCAGGCGCCGGTCTGTCCCATTGTGCCCCTGGCATAATAGAACAAATACTGCTGGGCAACCCCCGCAAGGGGGCCAAACCTGTTTTGAGCATGCCGCCTTATTTCATTAAGGGATGTATCCTTTTTCAGGTAGTAGTGCTCCATTACCCTTTTAATCCACACGTCCACCGGAAAAGCGTCCAACCGTGCCATTGAAAACAGCATAACGCAGTCGGCCACCTTGGGCCCCACGCCGGGAGTACCCATAAGAACTTCCCTTACTTCCCCGGTGCTCATTTCGGACAGCGATTCCAGGTCCACCTTTCCCGCTACCACCATTTCGGCCGCCTTTGACAGGTACTTTGCCCTGTATCCGCAGCCGCAGGCGGTTATATCCTCCCGGGACAGCAGCGCCAGGCACAAAGGGGTGGGGAAGTCATAATAAGTTTTCCCGTTTGCAGTGAATTTCCTGCCGTATCTGCGGCACAGCATTTCGATTGTTTTCTTGATTCTGGGTATGCCGTTGTTTGCTGAAATAATGAATGAAACCAGTGTCTCCCAGGGATCCTGTTTCAGAATACGTATGCCGTATCCGTATTCCACCGCCCGGGCCATAACGGGGTCGCGGCACAGCTCTTTCTTAATGCGGCCATAATCCCTCCCAAGGTCGAAGTATCCGGCCCAGTATTCCCTGAATTCACGCCGGTTTGTACCGTCAAACAGCACATGGCTGCCTATTTTTTGGACCCTCAGGGCCCTGCCTCCGGCAACGCCGGTGTAGCTGCCGTCCGGCATTGCATTCCACCGGAAACACTGACCGCACTCGAATATATGTCCGGGTTCAAAATTCCCTGCATTTCTTAAAAGAACCCCGCTATCGGTATTTTCCAAATCCATAGAAATCCCCCTTTCCGGCGGCCGGAATGGCCGGCTGTTTGTCTTAGTCGGGCAGCTTCATGTCCCCTGCCCTGATCCAGCCCTTCTTTCTCATAAGTTCCGAAAAAACCAGCGTAAGAACCACCGGAGCGGCAATATGCAGTATCAGTATTTTCAAAAGCACCGAAACCTCCGGGCCCATCGCCGCCACCGTTCCGAACTGGCCCACAAGGCCGCTGGTACCCATACCCGCCCCCAGCGGAATGTTTTCCATTCTAAACACCGTGGTGGCAAAGGGCCCTATTACCGCCGAGGCCAGCGTGGGAGGAATCCAAACAAGCGGGTTTTTCACTATGTTGGGCACCTGCAGCATGGATGTGCCAAGGCCCTGGGAAAAAAGTCCCCCCCAACCGTTTTCCCTGTAGCTGGCCACGGCAAAGCCCACCATCTGGGTACTGCAGCCCACCGTAGCGGCCCCGGCGGCAAGACCTCCCAGCCCCAGCATAATCGCAAGGGCGGCACTGCTTATGGGCATTGTAAGCACCATACCCATAAGCACCGAAACCAGTATGCCCATGGGTATCGGATGCAGTTCGGTGGCCCACATTATCCATCTGCCAAGACCCGTCATAATGGCGGAGACACCGGGACCCACCAGCGTACCCGCCAGCACCCCTGTAATTATTGTAATCGCCGGCGTTACCAGTATATCCACCTTTGTCTCCTTGGATACCATTTTACCAAACTCGGCACCCACAACCGCCGCCACGAAAGCGCCGACGGGGCCGCCCAGCTGATTGCCCACCATCCCCGTAAGGGTGGAAGCGAAAAGTACCAGCGGCGGAGCCTGCAGGCCATAGGCCACCGCCACGGCTATGGCGGGGCCGGTCATCTGTCCGGCCACTGGATAAATTGTTTCATAGAGGAAGGGAATATGAAGATTTTCCCCGATAACTTTTAGAATAAGCCCTATAATCAATGAAGCAAACAGTCCCTGGGCCATGGCCCCGAGGGCTTGTACACCGTACCTGTGCAGTGAAATTTCAATATTTTTTCTCTTTAAAAAGCTTTGCTTTTGTTCCATTTTGACCTCTCCCCGCCTGGTATATTATATTTGACAGGCGATGTATACAACTGTATATACACCTGTAATGTCTTATATAATACATGCCTTTTTGAGAATTGTCAATAAATATATATAGGCGGGGGCACAAAAAGGGGCGGAACCTTATGGGGTCCCGTCCCCTATTAAAAACCGTATCTTCCGTTGTATACAAACCGTCGGCAGGATTAACACCAGCCACGCAGCTTCATTGCATCTGCAACCCTCTTTATGGCTATCATATAGGCGGCGGTCCTCATGTCAACCTTCTTCTCTTCCTTAAGTGCCCAAATGGCATCGAAGGCTTCCTTCATTTTTACGATCTGTTTTTCCTGTACCTCTTCGAAGGTCCAGTAGTAGTTTTGCAGGTTCTGTACCCACTCGAAGTAGGATACGATAACCCCGCCGGAGTTGGCCAGTATATCCGGAACCACCGGTATTCCTCTATCCTTAAGAATTCGATCCCCTTCGGGTGTGGTGGGACCGTTTGCCCCTTCAACCACCAGCTTGGCCTTTATATTGCCTGCGGTCTCGGAAGTAATCTGGTTTTCCATCGCCGCGGGGCAGAAAATGTCAACTTCCATGCCCAGTATGTCTTCCCTGGGAGACTCCTTGGCCCCCGGGAACCCGGTTATCAGGTTCTTGTTGCCCTTCACGTATTCCCTCAAAGCGCTTACGTCAATACCGTCCTCATTGTACAGCGCGCAGGAAACGTCCGAAATGGCAACCACTTTTGCACCAAACTCGTCCAGGTACTTGCAGGTGAAGCTTCCAACATTGCCGAAGCCCTGTACCGCCAATTTTGTACCCTTGAACTGGATGCCCACCTTTTCTGCCGCCATTCTAACGGTATTGGCAATACCGTAACCGGTGGCTTCGTTCCTTGCAAGCGAGCCGCCAAACGCAACCGGCTTTCCGGTTATGGCTCCCAGCTCGTTGTAGCCCCTAATAACGCTTAGCTCGTCAACCATCCAGGACATAATCTGACCGTTTGTACCCATATCGGGAGCGGGTATGTCCTTGTTGTCACCTATGAAATCGGCTATTTTTCTTATGTACCCTCTGGACAGTCTTTCAAGCTCGCCCTGGGACAGTTGGGTAGGGTCAACTATAATTCCACCCTTACCTCCACCGTAGGGAGTACCGGTAACGCCGCATTTGAAAGTCATCCACATAGATAATGCCTTGACTTCGTCCATGTTAACATCCTGGTGGTACCTAACTCCTCCCTTCCCCGGGCCAAGTGCATCGTTATGCTGTGCCCTGTAACCTATGAAGGTTTTTACCTCGCCGTTGTCCATCTTCACAGGTATGCTCACTTCCATAACCTTCATGGGCTGTTTCAGTATTTCGTAAACAGCCGGTTCCGTCCCGAGTTTATCGCATGCAGCCTTTATCTGCTGCTGTGCGATTTCGAAAGGATTCATAGTTTTTTCTGCCATAATATGACCTCCTCATAATACATATTGTTTAAAACTTAACACAAGTCCCCAAATAAATATATACCAGGGAACCACAAAAATTAGCCATGGACCTTCCGGAGAACCCGCCTGTAAATAGAACAGGCAGTCTCTCCTACCTTGAATTATAACATATTAAAAAAAATTGTAAACCTTAAAAAAATAAAGTAAATATAAAATGGAAGCCCCCATGCGGTAAGAGCTCCCGTGTTATTCTGTCCCTTCAACTGCCAAACTTTTAACAAGCACATTTATTGCAATAACGTTCAGCGAGGTCATGTATTCAATTTCATGTTTAATAGTTTTCCTGAGCATATCCACCACGTCTTTTATAACCAGTCCGTATATAACCGATACATCTATGTTAATTACAATTCCGTGGGGATGAATTGAAATGTCGGTATTTACTATCCTGCCCAGACCCTTAATGTCTTCGGAGGCGGTCTTTATTATCTGGGCTATTGCTCTTCCGTATATGGTATATCTGCCCATATAGCTGTAGGTGGGCCGGACCACCGTTTTTTCGTCCACCGTCACCGAATCGTCCCTTCTTTTGGTCAGTATTTTTAATGTATCCAAAAAATAGCCCGAAAAGTCTTTTCTGACCTCGAAGGTGGGAACCGGAATCACGTGCTTGCCCTCCACGAATCTCTGCCTGCACGCCAGCTTAATCTCTTCATCCGATGCAATGTCGTTAATGTACAGTCTTTTTTCTGCCTTGTCTATACCAAGGGTATCGGTTATTTTATCCACCATTTTATCCGAGGTCCCCAGCACCAGGATTTTATCCGGGCTGTGGTCCCTGAGGGCCCGGGTTACCTCCTCCCGGTGCTGCCTGTCCATAAACAAAGCCCTTCTTACCGCGGCCACCTTTGTAGGCTCCTTTTTGGCTGAGGCGCCGGCTATTATTTTGTTCTCCTTTATAAGCAGTCCGTCGTCTATTATATAGCCAATGGAGTTTGCCTTTGCCACAATCAGCGCCCTGTAGCTTTTGCCGGTACCGCTAGCCCCTACCAGGGATACGACTTCCATAGCCAACCCCCTTCCTCCGGGATTTCCCCGACACTCTTTAAATGCCGTTCTGCACTTCCCTTTCTTTTATCAGGTAGGCCAGTACCCTCAGGCTTTCATTCAGATGAACGTTTTCCACAATAACGTCATCCGGAACATTCAATATGGTCGGGGCAAAATTCCAGATGGCTTTAATGCCCGAATTAACCAGCCTTTCGGCTGTCTCCTGGGCAGCCTCCTTAGGAGTGCATATTATCCCTACATTTATATTTTCCTTTTTTATAAAATCCTCCATTTCGTCTATGTCCATAATATTCACCGTGCCAATCCTGATGCCCACAAGCCGCGGATTCAGGTCGAACAGGCCCTTCAGTTCAAAGCCGGACCCCCTGAAACCGCTGTAATTGGCTATCGCCTGGCCCAGGTTACCGGCTCCGACTATTATCGCATTGTTCTCCCTGTGTATGCCCAGTATGTCCGCTATCTCGTCCCTCAGTTCCTTTACATTGTAGCCGTAGCCCTGCTGTCCAAATCCGCCAAAACAGTTCAGGTCCTGCCTTACCTGGGAAGCGTTAAGCCCCAAACCCCTGCCGAACTCCTTCGAGGAAATCCGGGTTACCCCCTTTTCTACCAACTCGCTTAAATATCTATGGTATTTAGGAAGCCTCCTAATAACCGCCATCGATACATTGACTTTTTGTTTTTCCATTCTATCACTCCTCTCTGCATAGTATCCCACGGTTATAACTATTCATTTCCATTGTGATATAGATTATATCAGGCTGTTAAATAATTATCAATAAACATTGTATGTTTTGGGGGCAACTTTCTTTTGGCATCCCGTTTTGTTAAAATAGTTATTGAACCACTGACCAAATAAAACGGGGTGATGGGTTTGTCACTATTGTCATGTAATTATCTTACCAAAAGTTATGGTATAGAATCAATATTAAATAATATTAATTTTCAAATACACCCGCGGGACAGGGTAGGAGTTGTCGGAAACAACGGGGCAGGCAAGTCCACTCTCTTCAGGATAATTGCAGGGATTGAAGCTCCCGATTCCGGCAGTGTGAATGTAATCGGGGACACTGCCATAGGTTTTCTTTCCCAGCATCCGGAGTTTGAATCAAACACAAGTATTTGGGATAACCTTGTTAAGGACTTCTCCCATCTTACCCGGATGGAGCAGAGAATAAAAAAACTGGAAGCCGATATGTCCGCAAAGAACGGCGACATGCTCATACGGCTTATGAAGGAATACGGAGATATTACCGAGAAGTTTGCAAAGATTGGCGGATATGAATATAAGAGCCAAATCAGGGGCGCCCTCAGGGGACTCGGCATACAGGACCACCAGTTTGATATGTTCCCGGACAAATTGAGCGGCGGTCAGCAAACCAGGGCTGCCCTGGCCGGGTTGCTGCTTAGAAAATACCACCTTCTGCTGCTTGACGAGCCCACCAATTATCTGGATATTCAAGCGGTTGAATGGCTGGAAGATTTTTTGTCCGAATATGACGGCGCGGTTATGATAATCTCCCATGACAGGTATTTTCTTGACGGAGTGTGCACCAGAATCTTCGAGCTTAGGGATTCCAGCCTGTATGAATTCGACGGCAACTATTCTGATTACGTTTACAGGAAACATATAATGCAGGAAACAAAGGCAAGGCATTACATGAACAGGCAGCGGGAGATAAAAAGACAGCAGGAAATAATTCGCCGGCTCAAGTCCTATAACAGGCAGAAAACGGTAAAACGGGCCAACAGCCGCGAAAAGCTTCTCTCCAGGATGCAGCCCTTGGAAAAACCGGAGCAGGATGCCAAAACCGTGAACATCAGGCTTAACCCACTGGTAAAGAGCGGCAGGGAGGTACTGACCCTTGATGATGTTTCAATGACCTTTGACGAAAATCGGCTTTTTGAAAACGTGAACCTTAAAGTCTACCGCGGAGAAACCATTGGTATAATAGGACCCAACGGCATAGGGAAAACCACGCTTTTCAATATTATATCCGGCAGGCTGAAACCCACAGCCGGCAGGGCCCTGAAAGGACATAATGTAAATATAGAATACTATCACCAGCAGCAGGAAAACATAAACCCTGCCAACACGGTGCTGGACGAGATCCGGGGCGAAAATCCCGACCTTGGCAGTACCGAAACAAGAAACATTCTGGCTGCCTTTTTATTCAGCGGCGATGACGTTAATAAAAGGATAGATTCCTTAAGCGGCGGTGAAAAAAGCCGCGTGGCCCTTGCAAAACTTATGCTGTCCCGTTCAAACCTGCTGCTTCTGGACGAACCCACAAACCATCTTGACATCCAGTCGAGGGAAGTCCTTGAGGATGCGCTGACAGACTATACCGGCACGGTTTTGGTAATATCCCATGACAGGTACTTTTTGGATCGGGTTACCACGAAGACCGCACTTTTAACCCCGCAGGGTATTGAACTGTATTTCGGCAACTACAGCTACTACAGGATGAAAAAACAGCAGCAGGAGAGCATGGAAGAAGAAAGCCGGGAAAACATCATGACCAGGACCGCCGTTAAACATCAAAAAAGGATGGAAAGAAAGGAGCGGGAGGCACGCAAACAAAAACAGGAAAAAATACAAAGACTTGAACAGAAAATAACCGGTGTTGAAGAAGAAATTCTCCGGCTGGAACATCAAATGTGCCGACCGGAGGTTTATTCGGACCCCGGAAAAATAAAAAAGCTTAATATGACTCTAAAGCAGCTCAGGGAAGAGCTTGAACTGCTCTATAAACAATGGGAAGAGGCTGTGGAATAAATAATTAAGCCTGCTAAATACCGTAAAATCGGTTTTCAAATTCATGCCTTATCTGATCAAGCGACATACCGGCGGACAGCAGCACTATCAGTTTTATCCTGGCCTTCCACGCCGGCAGGTCTTCACCCAGTATGACCCCCAGGTTTCTAAGGTGCTTCTCTCCACCTTCATATCCATAGGTGTCGGTCAGGAGCCTTCCCATCGGCACCCTTGAGGTCAGCACCACCGGCAGTCCCTCTGCAAGGGCTTTTTTTATGCCGTCCAGCATCTTGGGAGGCACATGGCCGCCGCCCAGGGCTTCTATTACAATACCCGCCGCACCCCTTTCCATGCTGCTGGAAATCATATCCGAATCGGCACCTATATAACTGCATATTATGTCCACCCTTTTATCCGCGGCGCTTACCGGATACTTATTGGTTACAAGGGGCTTTCTGTGCCATGTAACCCTCTCATTGTTTATTGTGCCGATCGGGCCGAATTCAAGGCTTTTGAAGGTATCCACCCTCGACCTGTGCAGCTTGGAAGCTTCCCTTGCCGGTATTATTTCGGAAGCAAACACAATGACAACACCCATCGAGTGGGCTTCACCATCCGCTGCTGTCAGTATGGCATCCGCCATGTTAACAGGGCCGTCCGGACTTATCAGCGAAGGATTTCTCTGGGCTCCCGTCAATACTACAGGAATATCGCCCCGGTAGGTTATGTCAAGAAAATAAGCCGTTTCTTCCATTGTATCGGTACCGTGGGTTATAACCGCTCCCGAGCAACCCTTCCTTTCCAGTTGTTCGGCAAAATCCTTCAGCTGTACAAGGTCCTCCATGGTCAGGTACGAACTGGGAACATTTTTAAACTTAAAAATCTCAACCACAGCCCTGTTTCTAATTGAAGGTATCGCGGCCATCAGCTGTTCACCGTCAAGGACAGGACTCACAAGCCCGGTATGGTCGGCCTTCATTGCTATGGTTCCCCCGGTGGTAATCACTGCAATTCTTTTTATGACAATCTCCCCCCGTCACAAACACTATTCCCTTGGCATTATTTTCAGATTCATCCTTGAGTTCCTGATGTGTTCCACCATAACCCTTTCCCCCATTGCTACATCCCTGGTCTTAAATGCCTGAACTATCGCCTCGTGTTCCCTGAGGGACCGCTTTGCCCTGCCCGGAGTTTTAAGCGAAGCAAGGCGTATGTTCTCAATATAATACTGGAAATCGCTCAATACCTGTTTTAAAGGCCTGCTTTTGGTTGATTCGAATATCAAGTCATGGAACTGTGTATTTAACTTGCCCACCTGGTCGAGGTCACCCTTGCCGGTATAGAATTCCATCAGTTCACATATATTCTCAAGTTCCTTAAGGGCTTCCTTGTCCATTCTCTCGATTGCCCATCGGGCTGCCAGGCCTTCCAGCGCCTCCCGTATAGCATATATGTCCTCAATGTCCTGTCTGGAAATGCCCTCCACAAACACACCCTTATTCGGAATACACGAAACCAGGCCCTCCAGCTCCAGCTGTCTTATGGCTTCCCTGACCGGCGTCCGGCTGACCCCCATCTCTTCGGCCAGTTTCAGTTCCACAAGGCTGTCCCCCGCTTTATACCTGCCATCAAGAATATCCTGACGAAGCTTGTGAAAAATCTTTTCCCTCAGAGAATACCCGCCCCGGCTAACCTCTCTTTTCATGGCTATATCCATAACCTCCTTTGCTACTATTGTATACAGTATAGAAAATAATGTCAATGAGACTCCCCGGATTGTCAACCTTAATAGTATTTGTGGTTGACAATCCTCCGGTTTGTACATATAATTAATATGTCGAAATTACCATCATCGGTTAAGGAGGAATACGTATAATGAAGACCAGGGAAATGATACTGGTATCTATGTTCGCCGCACTTACCGCCATTTTCGCACAGTTTACAATCCCGCTTCCCTTCAGCCCGGTACCCATAACGATGCAGGAACTGGCTGTATGCCTGGCCGCTGCAATACTCGGAAGTCGGCTGGCAGCACTGTCCCAGCTAATATACATAGCAGTCGGATTAATCGGAATGCCCGTCTTCTCCGGGGGCACCGCCGGGCTTGCCCGGCTGATGGGCCCTACCGGGGGATATATAACGGGTTTTTTGCTCTCTTCCTTCGTCATCGGAAGGATTGTGGAGCAAAGGCCCCTTCCCACGGTACGCAGAACCTTTCTCGCCATGCTGTGCGGCCTGCTGGTAATCTATACCTGCGGCATGCTCCAGCTCTCACTGGTGGCGGGAATAACCCTTAAGGCCGCTTTTGTGTCCGGAGTAGCTCCCTTCATAGGCATGGCCATTATAAAGATTGTCCTGGGCGCAACCGTTGCCTCCCCGGTAAGGACGGTTCTGATAAGACAAAACCTCTTATACGTGCCGCGACAAAATATTTAATGTTAACGGTCCTCCGGGAATTCAGGGGCCGTTTTTTAGTTGCACGCGTTTTATGACAGGCCCGGTTATTGTGGATAAGTTTTTGTCTCTTTCCACACCTTTTCCACAATGTCCACAGGATTATCCACAAGAATATACGGGGTTTCTGATATTTCCAGGAATGTATGTCCACATTATCCACATATTTCACACATGGTTTATCGACATCGGCTGCCCGAAACGGGTAAACATAAATCGACAAATTAATAAGAATCAATTTCCATTGAAGCCACGGCATTTAAAGTTAGGGGGCTGACGATACCCCGTATCAGCCTGTAATAACCGGCACAACCTATCATTGCGGCATTATCGGTGCACAGCAGTTTTGACGGGTACACAAGCCGCAGTCCCCGCTCCCCGCACCGGCTGGCCAGTACGGCGCGCAGCTTCTCGTTTGATGCCACTCCGCCCGCAAGGGCTACAACCCGGGCTCCGCATTTTTCTGCAGCGGCAATGGTTTTATCGGAAAGCACCTGGACCACTGCACTTTGGAAACTGGCAGCTACATCCAAAGTGTTCACCGTCTCTCTCCTTTGACGGCATACGTTAAGATGGTTTAAAACCGCCGTTTTAAGCCCGCTGAAACTGAAATCAAGGCTTCCCGGTTCGAGGTAGGTCCTGGGAAAATCAACCGCCTCCGGGTTGCCTCTCCTGGCGGCTTCTTCCACCAGCGGTCCGCCGGGATACCCCAGCCCCAGCGCCCGGGCAACCTTGTCAAAGGCCTCTCCCGCCGCGTCGTCCCTTGTTCTGCCCAGTATCTCATATCGGCCGTATCCCTTTACGTTGACCAGGTGGCTGTGTCCCCCGGAAGCCACAAGGCACACGAAGGGCGGCTCCAGGTCACTTTTTTCCAGGTAATTGGCATAGATATGCCCCTCTATGTGGTGAACCCCGACAAGGGGCACATCCAGCGCAAAGGCCAGCGCCTTGGCGTAGGATACTCCCACCAGCAGCGCACCCACCAGCCCGGGGCCGTGGGTTACGGCCACGGCATCAATCTCATTAAGGCGAACTTCCGCTTCGCGCAGCGCCTCTTCAATAACGTAATCGATCAGTTCTATATGCTTTCTGGACGCTATCTCGGGTACCACTCCGCCGTATTTTTTATGTATTTCCACCTGCGACGATATTATGTTTGACAGCACCCGGCGGCCGCTGCAAACAACGGCACAGGACGTCTCATCGCACGAAGTCTCTATTGCAAGGATTTTGGCATCTCGGTCACCGAACCTGTCAAGTTTTTTTGCCGCCCTCTGTAAATAGTCCATAGATTATCTCCTTCTCCAGAAATTCACACATATATTATACATTACGACAGTAAAAGATAAAAATGCCACATTCTCCGCCTTTCCAGTTCACACAGAACCGGCAGTCGGGAGAGTGTAAAGCACCTTCCCGTATCGGTTTTGCATTAGCTTCTGCAGCGGGAAACATAATATACCCTGAGATTTTTCGTAAAAGGAGGGATTTTGCATGGCCAAACGAAGAAAAAGCCTGGCCGAAAGAACCCACGACACAAACGTGCTGTCTGATGCGGCTGTGTCCCGGATAGAAGGCCTGGAGGGCACCAACCTTATGCCGCAAAATACCGATTTCGAACAGCTAAAAAGCCTGTCCGGCCCGGGGAACGAAAGAAAACCAACCCTGCCGGGTGATGAGGAAGTCCACCGAAAGAAATGACAGCCCGGGTTCAAAGTTCAAGCCACATTATTATGGCGTTCTCACTGGTATCCGAATAATAGCCCTTCCTGATGCCCGCCTTTATGAACCCGGCACTTTCATACAGCTTAATGGCTGTATGATTGCTTTCCCTTACTTCAAGGGTAAAGCTTCTTATGCCATTGGAAATCCCGTATTCAATCATACCCTTAAGAAGCATTCTGCCTATACCTTTTCGCCGGTATGCCGGGTGCACCGCAAGGTTAGTAATATGTGCCTCGTCAAGTATAAGCCACATCCCGCCGTAGGCCGCAACCCTGTCTTTATCCCTCACGGTCAGGTAGTGGGCGAGCCGGTTGGAAGTCAGTTCCCTGACAAAGGCTTCCATCGGCCAGGGTATCGAAAAGCTCAGCCTTTCAATTTCATAAATATATTCCAGGTCCTCGACAAGCATCGGCTTTATTACAAGCCCCTTCACGGCCGGTCTTCCCCGCCGTGCTTTTTTTGGTATTCCCTCTCGGCCTGGGATTTCCTCAGGTAGAAGGGTACGAAATCGTCACCGCTTCCGCCTTCTCCCTTTTTTAACGCCTCCATCGCCAGCTCGGCTATAGAAGATGCCCTCTGCCTGTCGGCATTCCTGGGAGCAAATCTGGCACGCTCTCCCAGCATATCCTTTATTGCTTCCCGATGTACAGGAACGCCGTCCCCGAGGAATACCACCGCTTCTTCCCCGGCCTTAAGCTCTTCCAAAAGTTCCGACAGGGCCACCGCCGAATGGGGCTTTAGCTTGTAAAAGTTGCCCCGGTCCCATTTATATAATGCGGTGTACACCTGGTTTCTCCTTGCGTCCATTATCGGGCATATTATTCCCTGGCAGTATGGCAGGTTGAAGGCCAACCCGTCCAGGGTAGGCACCCCAATCAGTTTTTTGTTGTGGGCATGGGCCAGGCCCTTTGCGGTGGCGGCACCTATCCTGAGTCCGGTAAAGGAACCGGGCCCGCTGGCCACCGCTACCGCGTCTATTTCCCGGATGCTTATCCGGCAGTTTTCCAGCAGTTCCTCGATAATAGGCATAAGCTGTTCCGAATGGGTCTTTTCATGGTTTATTATGTATTCCGCCACCAGTTTTTCCTTGTCCATTATGGCAGCGGATGCCACCATTGAAGAAGTGTCAATAGCCAGTACTTTCACTCTTTCCCACCCCTTCCACAAGTGCACGGTATTTTTCGCCCGCCGTCAGTTCTATCAGCCTGGCGGATTCCGATTCCGCAAGCCTAACCAGCCGTATCCGGATGCAGTCCTCCGGCAGCAGATCCTCCGCCCTGGGGGCCCATTCGATTACCGACACTCCCTGTCCGTACAGAAGGTCCTCACCGCCTATATGGTACAGTTCATCGCCGTCTTCAAGCCGGTAAAGGTCAAAATGGTACAGGGGAACCGCCCCGGGGTACTCGTTTATCAGCGTATAGGTTGGACTGGTAATATAACAATCGATTCCCATACCCCTGGCTATACCCCGGGTAAGTACCGTTTTCCCCGCGCCAAGCTCTCCCTCGAGACATATGATATCACCGGGCTGCAGAAAACGTCCCAGTCGTATCCCGAACTCCAGGGTATCCCCCGGACCGGTGCTGACAAAAGAATATTTCATGAAAAACACATCCTTTAAATGTCCCCGATTGATAAGCTTACGGGTCGGGACACACCGCTGCTAATTATCAACTACAATTTTCCCATTTACCAGGACGTACCGGGTCTTTGTGGTATAACCAAAGGGATGCCCGTCGAATATGGCTATATCGGCATCTTTCCCGGCCGAAAGGCTTCCCACCCTGTCTTCTATCCCGGTAATTTTAGCCGCGTTTATTGTAATGGCCTGAAGGGCCTTGTATTCTTCCATGCCCTCCTTAACCGCAAGGGCTGCGCATACCGGAAGGTATTGTATTGGCACCACCGGATGGTCTGTCATTATGGCCACATCCAGCCCGGCGGCCGACAAAATTCCCGGCGTTTTGAAGGTTAAATCCCTCATCTCGTACTTTGACCTGGACGTAAGCCCGGGGCCCACCACCACGCCCCTGCCTTCCCGTACCAGGACTTCTGTAATCCTGTGCCCTTCGGTACAGTGTTCTATCGTAATATCCACATCAAACTCCCGCGCTATCCTGAGGGCAGTCATTATATCGTCCGCCCTGTGTGCATGGGCCTTAAGGGGCAGCTCCCTTTTCAGAACCCTTGCCAGGGCTTCCATCTTAACGTCCAGCTCGGGGATTTTGTTGTCCTTTGCTTCCCTTTCAACCCTTTCCATATACCTTTTGGCCTTCAAAAGGGCCTCCCTTAACAGGGCAGCCGTCGCCATCCGGGTCATGGGGGCTTCCTTTTTATCATGATACACCCGTTTGGGGTTTTCGCCAAAGGCGCATTTAATGGCAACGGGGTTTTTTACAACCATGTCTTCCACGCTGCCGCCCACCGTTTTAATCGCTGCAAATTCGCCCCCCAGCACGTTTGCACTGCCGGGACCGGTAACCACCGTGGTCACCCCGCCCTGCACCGCCTCTTCAAAGGCTTTGTCCATGGGGTTTATTGCGTCTATGGCCCTCAGATGGGGTGTAACGGGGTCTGTCATTTCATTGCCGTCTTCACCTTCAAAGCCTATACCGTCTTCAAACAGGCCTATGTGGCAGTGGGCGTCCACAAAACCCGGCATCACGTACAGGCCGGCCGCATCAATTACCTGTCCGGCCCTTTTCTCCCACCGGCCCGCATCACCTTCACCCACTTCCTTTATCCTGCCGTTTTCCGCAAGGATATATCCCCCTTCGAGGACACGTCCTTCCATCGTATTGATCTTTCCACCCTTTACAAGTATCATTCCCTTATACCTCCGTTAATCAGGATATATTCCGGCAGTTGGTCTCCTTAATAAAGAATATACTTACAACCGCCATCATAACCGCCACCGCACACAGCGACAGGGCTTTTGTATAGGCTGCCTGGGAATATACCCTGATGCCGTTTACCGTATGCCCGGCCCAGTTGAGTTCAAGCACGTACCCCATAAGGGGCTGCAGTATGGACGGGCCCAAAAACCCGCCTATATTAAGGGTTCCTATGGCTGTCCCGGCGATTTGCGGCGGGTTGACCTCCTTGCCTACCGCCCACGTAATCACAAACCCGGCAGAGGACAGTCCCAGCAAAAACAGTAGCGGGTAAAGAAACTCAATCGGCGGTTTACCCCCGTTCCACATTATAAGCAGCAGCCATACCAGCAGGTTGACCGCACCATACACCGACAGGGGACGTTTTCTGCTGCCCATCCTGTCGGATACCGCGCCGGCGAAAAAACTGCCGATCATAAGCCCCGCCATTGCCACCGTTATGTATGAAGAGGCACCTGTCTTGTCCAGCCCGTAAACCGTCATCACGTAGGGTACTCCCCACATGCCGGTAAAGGAGAGGATGGCCCCCGCAAAACCTGCAAATGCAACAAACCCGGGCCAGGTGTGCTTGTTGGTTACAACAGTCCTGATACTGGCCAGTATACCGGGTTTTGACGATGTATCCTCTTTCTTTTCCCCGCCCGGCATAACCGGCGGAAGGCCCGCATCCTCCGGCCTGTTCCTGACGATAATGTAGTTAAGTACCGATATAACGATGGAAATTACGCCAATTATAACAAATACCGTCCTCCAGCTGAAATACGACACCGCCAGTGCAAGGGGCGTACCCGCCAGCAGCGCTCCCCCGTTGCCTATGAATGCAGTAAGCCCCGATAATGTGCCAAATTCGCTCTCCTTAAACCATACCGACTGGACCTTCAGAATGGCCACAAATACAACCGATACGCCAAGGCCCACCAAAAACCTGCCGATATAAGCAGCACCTATATTTGGTGCCATTCCGAACACTATGGAACCGGTACCGGCCAGCATTGTGCCTGCAGCCACTGTTATCCTGGCCCCAAGGGTGTCCGCCAGCACCCCGGACGGTATCTGCATGACCGAATAAACGTAAAAATATACCGCTCCAAGGCTGCCAAGGGCTGCCCCTGTAACGCCAAATTCCGCCATCAGGTTGTCCGCCACAACCCCTGTGGCCACCCTGTGGAAAAACACTATCACGTAGGCTGTACACATGATGCCCCATACAAGCCACCTGTATCCGTAATCCTTCCGCTTAGATGTATTATCTTTCAAATGGTTCCCTCCCCTGCCGCTCAATCTACCTGCCTCATGGAAAGGGATATTCTGTTTCTGCCGGGGTCAATGTCCAGCACCAGCACCTTTACAATATCCCCCACCGAAACCACATCCATGGGGTCCTTTACATACCTGTCACTTAGCTCGGAAATATGTACAAGTCCGTCCTGATGCACTCCTATATCCACAAAGGCACCGAAGTCTATCACGTTGCGCACCGTTCCCGTCAGCACCATCCCCGGCTTTAAATCCTCCAGCGTCATGACTTCCTTAAGGAACACCGGTCCCTGCATATCCTCCCTCGGGTCCCGCCCGGGTTTCAAAAGCTCCGCCACAATATCCCTTAAGGTGGGAACACCAATGTCCAGTTTCTCCGCCATACCGTTAATATCTATATCCTGCAGCGCTTTTCTGATACCTCCAACCGCTTCGGGTGTGACTTCACCAATTTCATAACCCAATCCACCGATAAGCCTTATAGCAGCGGGATAGGACTCCGGGTGAACCGCTGTTGAGTCCAGTATATTGTCCGGATTGTCGACCCTCAGAAATCCTGCACACTGGACAAAGGCCTGCTTACCCAGCCTTTTTACTTCCATCAGCTGCCGCCGGTCGGTAAACTTTCCCAGCTCTTCCCGGGCAGCTACAATGTTCGCGGCCACCGCCTTGCTTATACCCGAAACATACTGCAGCAGCGAAAAAGACGCTGTATTTAGATCCACGCCCACGCTGTTGACGCAGTCTTCCACCACCGCCGCCAGCGTCTCGGACAGTCTTTTCTGGTTAACGTCATGCTGGTACTGTCCCACCCCTACATGCTTCGGATCGATTTTGACCAGCTCCGCCAGCGGGTCCTGCAGCCTTCCGGCGATGGATATGGCTCCCCTTAAAGAAACGTTTATATCGGGATATTCCCTGGACCCCAGTTTTGAGGCGGAATATACCGAAGCTCCTGCTTCGTTTACTATTACATATTTAACTTCCCGTTCAAGACTTGCGACTAGCTCGGATACAAACATTTCGGACTCCCGGGAAGCGGTTCCGTTGCCTATGGCTATCAGGTCCACCCCGTGCTTTTCAATCAGTTTTTCCAGCACCCGCGCTGCTTTCTCTCTGTCGTTCTGCGGCGGGGTGGGAAATACGGTGGCGGTATCCAAAAGCTTACCGGTGGCATCCACCACCGCAATCTTGCAGCCGGTTCTGTAAGCCGGGTCGAAGCCCATAACCACCCTGCCCCTGACCGGTGCCTGCATAAGCAAACCCTTAAGGTTTACCGCGAACACCTTTATTGCCTGCTGCTCCGCCTTCCCGGTAAGCGTGTTTCTTATCTCCCGTTCAATGGAAGGTGCAATAAGCCTTTTGTATGCATCTTCCGCCGAGGCGGTAATATACGGTATTGTTATGCTTTTGGGGTTCAGTACAAGTTTGTCCAGAATAAGTCTTAGGATTTCCTCTGCCGGAGCCTCTATTTTAACCGAAAGCATTCCCTGGTTTTCGCCCCTGTTTATCGCCAGCACCCGGTGCGGCACTATCGAGCCGACCGGCTCACAGTAGTCGTAGTACATTTCATAATCCGATACCTCTTCGGTGGTTCCCTGCACCTTAACAATGCCTTTCTTGGCTGTAACGCTCCTTACCGCCTTCCTTAATTCGGCATTGTCCGAAATTATTTCGGTTATTATGTCGCAGGCACCCTCCAGCGCTTCAGCAGCACTGCCTATGCCCTTTTCCATATCAACATATTCAAGGGCAATCTCCTCCATGTCACCTTCCACAAGCTGCTGCGCCAGCAGTATATCCGCAAGGGGCTCAAGGCCCTTTTCGCGGGCCACCATGGCCCTGGTTCTTCTCCTGGGCCTGAAGGGCCTGTAAATATCCTCAACCTCCTGCAGCGTTTCGGCTTTGTTTATCCTTTCCTCCAGGTCTCCGGTCAGTTTATCCTGCCCGTCAATAAGCCTTATGACCTCTTCCTTTCGGCTTTCAAGATTTCTGAGATATGTAAGCCTGTCCGCAAATTCCCTGAGCACGTCGTCGGCCAGCCCGCCGGTCATCTCCTTCCGGTACCGGGCAATAAAGGGTATTGTGTTTCCTTCGTCTATCAGTTTAATGGTATTTCCCACCTGTGTGCCTTCAAGTCCAAGTTCCCGGCACAGTCTCGCCGCAATCCTGTCCATACCAGGTCTCCTTCCCTGTCGTTTACACATAAAAATCTCAGCCGGAAACATACCGCACGGTATGCGGTATGCTTCAGCTAGTTATTATTCTTTTGGTCCTTCAAATAGGCGAATATGAACTCGTCAAGGTCCCCGTCCATAACCCTGCTGACATTTCCTATCTCCACATTGGTCCTGTGGTCCTTGACCATGCTGTAGGGGTGAAATACATAGGATCTTATCTGGCTGCCCCAGGCAATCTGGTTGTATTCGCCCTGCAGGTCCTCTATTTTTTCCTTCTGCTCCTGCTCCCTGAGCTCAATGAGCTTTGATTTAAGCATCCTCATCGCTGTCTCCCGGTTGCTGTGCTGGGATCTCTCGTTCTGGCACTGCACCACTATTCCTGTGGGTATATGGGTTATCCTTATGGCGGAATCCGTCTTGTTTACATGTTGGCCTCCGGCACCGCTGGACCTGAAGGTATCAACCCTCAAATCATCGGGGTTTATGTTTACTTCCACATCGTCATCCAACTCCGGCATTACATCCAGCGAAGCAAAGGAAGTATGCCTTCTGCCCGAGGCATCGAAGGGAGATATTCTTACCAGCCGGTGAACACCCTTTTCCGCCTTGAGATAGCCGTAGGCATTTTCTCCTTCCACCAGCAGCGCCGCGCTCTTGATGCCCCCTTCGTCATCCGCCAGCAGGTCCAGTACCTTTACCCTGTATCCCTTGTCTTCCGCCCAGCGGGTATACATTCGCATCAGCATTTCCGCCCAGTCCTGGGCTTCAAGGCCCCCCGCCCCCGAATGCAGCGACAGGATGGCATTTTTATCGTCATATTTGCCGTCAAGAAGCGTCTCTATCTCAAGCTGTTCCAAATGCCCTGCAAACCTATTGAAGCTGTCGGGTATTTCAGCCGCAAGGGAAGTATCCTCCTCGTCGGTTGACAGCTCAAGCAGCACCTTGAGGTCGTCGAATTCCTCGGCTGCTGCGCTGTATTTATCCACCTTCGATTTTTGTGTCTTGAGCCGCTTAATAACCGCCGAAGCCCTGTCACTGTCGTTCCAAAAGTCAGGCCTCGACATTTCCGCTTCCAGCTCTGATATGCTGCGTTTGGCAGCGTCAACGTCAAAGGGAGACCCTCATTTCCTCGATTCTCTTTTCAAACTCGCTAAGCTGCTGCCGGTATTGTTCCAGTTCCAACATTTTTTTCACTCCTTATCTTCCACAGCACTTTTTGTATTTTTTACCGCTGCCGCAGGGGCACGGGTCGTTCCGGCCAATCTTTCTGCCATCTTTTTTAACGGTTTTTTTCTGCTGCTCACCGTGGCTCGCTTCCACCGGCTTTGCCACCCTTTCCCTGACAGGTGCCTGTTCAAGCTGAACATTGTACAGGTATTTTACGGTATCCTCCTTTATGGAAGCTATCATTTCCTGGAACATATCATAACCCTCTTTCTGATATGCCCTTACCGGATCTTCCTGGCCGTAGGCCCTCAGCCCTATACCCTGCCTCATCTGGTCCATGTTGTCTATGTGTTCCATCCACTTCATGTCCACAACCCTAAGCAGTATAACCCTTTCGAGCTCCCTCATCTGCTCGCTGCCAATCTTTTCTTCCCTTTCATGGTACACCCTGAGGGCGATATCCATAAGCATACTTTTTAGCTTTTCGCGGGTGAGCTGCTCCGGATCACCTATCCTCAGGCCGTTCTTCGGCAGGAAGAGTTTCTGTGCGTATTTTCCCAGTCCGTCAAAATCCCATTCCTCCGGGTACTGGCTGTTGGAAGTGTATATATCCAGCATCATTTCCACGGTGTCGCTTATCATCTCGAGAATCTGGTCCTTCAGGTTTTCCCCCTCCAGCACCTGTCTTCTCTGGGCGTATATGACCTCCCTCTGTTTGTTCATAACATCGTCATATTGCAGTACGTGCTTCCTTATATCAAAGTTGCGCGCCTCAACCTTTTTCTGTGCGTTTTCTATCGACTTGCTCAGGATGGAATGCTCAATCGGCTGCGTATCGTCAAACCCGAGCTTGTCTATCATGCCCATGATTTTTTCGGAACCGAAAAGCCTCATCAGCTCGTCTTCCATCGATATATAAAACTGTGATGAGCCCAGATCTCCCTGGCGTCCCGACCGGCCGCGCAGCTGGTTGTCTATCCTCCTGCTCTCATGCCGTTCGGTGCCTATTACATGCAGTCCGCCAATATCCTTAACTCCTTCACCGAGTACTATATCGGTACCCCTGCCCGCCATGTTGGTGGATATGGTCACGGCATTTCTCTGGCCGGCCTGGGCAATTATCTGCGCTTCCTTTTCATGGTACTTGGCATTTAAAACCTGATGGTTAACTCCCCTTCTGGACAGCATTTTACTAAGAAGCTCTGACTTTTCTATGCTGATGGTGCCCACAAGTATAGGCTGTCCCATTGAATGCCTTTGTATTATATCCTCCACCACCGCCCTGAACTTGCCCTCTGTGCTCCTGTATACCACATCCGCTAAATCGTCCCTTATCATAGGCATGTTGGTGGGTACCTCCACCACGTCCATGCCGTATATGGCCCTGAACTCCTCTTCTTCGGTTGCAGCGGTACCGGTCATACCCGCCAGTTTTTTGTACATCCTGAAATAATTCTGAAAGGTTATGGTGGCCAGCGTCTTTGATTCCCTTTCCACCTTAACCCTTTCCTTGGCCTCTATGGCCTGGTGCAGCCCGTCGCTGTACCGCCGTCCCAGCATAAGCCTGCCGGTGAACTCGTCAACTATGATTACCTGGTTGTCCTTTACCACATAGTCAATATCACGGTCCATAAGCCTGTGGGCCTTCAGCGCCTGGTTTATATGGTGCGAAAGCTCCATGTTCTCGGGATCTGCTAGGTTTTCAAGATTGAAATACTGCTCCGCCTTTTTGACGCCGTCATCGGTCAGCGTAACGGTGTTTGCCTTTTCGTCCACCGTAAAGTGTTCCTCCTGCCTTAGGCCCCTTACAAAACCGTCCACCACCGAATACAGCTTTGTCGACTTTTCGCCCACCCCCGAGATTATCAGCGGCGTCCTTGCCTCGTCTATAAGTATGCTGTCAACCTCGTCAATGATTGCATAATTGAGCTGTCTCTGTACCATCTGCTCCTTGTATATCACCATGTTATCCCTTAAATAGTCAAAGCCGAACTCGTTGTTGGTGCCGTAGGTAATATCGGCAGCATATGCCCTTTTACGCTGCTCAAAATCAAGCCCGTGCACAATAAGGCCTACCTCCAGCCCCAGGAATTTATATACCTCTCCCATCCACTGGCTGTCCCTTGTGGCAAGGTAATCGTTCACGGTGACAATATGCACACCCTTGCCTGTAAGGGCATTTAGGTATGCCGGCATCGTTGCGACCAGGGTTTTACCTTCACCGGTTTTCATTTCGGCTATCCTGCCCTGATGCAGCACGATGCCTCCCAGAAGCTGTACAGGAAAATGTCTCATTTTGAGCACCCGGGCGGATACTTCCCGCACCACCGCAAAGGCTTCGGGCAAAATATCTTCCAGCGTCTCGCCCTGCTGCAGCCTTTCCCTGAACTCTTTCGTCCTGTGACGCAGCTGGCTGTCTGTCAGGCCTTTCGTTTCATCTTCAAGCGCCTCTATTGCATCCACGGTTTTGTTAAGTTTTTTTATCTCCCGCTCATTGGCATCGCCAAATAATCTGGATAAGAAATTCGCCATATTTCCACCTCTCGTCTCCAATTCAAACTAGATTTTATCATGAATTATACCAATAGGCAATTGGTCATCGCATTCTGAAGGTGCGAACAACAAAAAACCCCCTTTTCGGGGGATTAGATTCTGCCTTTGTATTTAAACCTTATCATGCGGCTCTGCCGCATAATCTTTTCCTGCAGCATGGCTTTTTGAACAAACAAAAATATTCCGAGTGAGATTATTATATCACCTATGCTATGCACCTTTGGAAGCGGATAGGCTGCAGGCAGGATAATTATGTCCGCCAGAAAGGGAAGCTTTGTCAAATCAGTAAGGGGCTGATGCGTAACCATGCCTCCGGTGGATATCATCTGTGCGTAATCATAAAGGCCTTTATTGTTCAGGGCTTCCACCGCCACCGGCATGGCACCCCCGTTAATGAATATCACCAGGAAATTCAGCATGGAGCCGAGTAAAACAAGCCACATTGACCGGTGTTCCCTGTTGGAAATAATGGCCGCAAAAAGCAGGATGTAGCTTGCGGTATGAAGGTACATGATGTAATCCGCCACCAGGCTTACACCGGCGGATGCTGCAAACAGGGTTGCAAATTCAAGAATAAATGCCAGTATAAACAGCCAGACATTGCGGATGGGTGTCTGGCCCAGCCCCTTAAATTTCCCGCCCCGGATTTTGCCGACAACAAGTGATAATACAAGACCCTCAATCAACACCTCTAACAACCCCTTACCAGGATATTTTACCGACCCGGATTATGTTTCCAATAAATTGACGATTTTCCTGTTCACCGCATCCAGAGTCGCTTTGGCCACCGCTTCCTTCATATCCCCACCGTTCACTGCAGTGCCGATAAGAAGGCGCCCTCCCTTTTTGTCCAGATACGTGACCGCAGCATTGACTACGCTGAAACCGGCTATGGTAAGGCTGCCCACATCCTCAATGACAAACATGTCTTCGGAGCCCAAGGCATTCAATACCGCCTTCAGAACAGCTTCCGCTATTGACCTGTTGATACTGCCAATGGTATTGGCACCTTTATGGCATCCCACAAAGATTTCACCCCTGTGGGCAAGCGTAATCTTTACTTCAAAGTTCAAATCCTTCCTGACTATCTCCATCCCTTTATAGGCAAAACGCAGCCCGTCACTGCTGAAACCTTCCCCGTCCAACTGGGCGATACTGATTACCCTATGATCAATATCCACCGCAAACGCCGCCGATACGGCGGACTGGATATCCCTTGCTATTTGCTTTGCATTCCTTGACCTTTTAGCTATGGCATGTATTTCGGTAACATTACCTTTGTCATCCATTCTTATTCTGGACGAAACAATACCCTCCACCGCATTCACAAGCCCCTGTAACGTTTCCTCGGATACTGCAGGCTTATCTATCATATGGTATACCCCTCTTTTTTTATTTGCCCCGCTATATTAAGCCGGAAGATACCGGTTTGCTACCGACACAGCCACTGACGTTATTACCGTACAGATTACACAAGCCTTATTTATTATTTCTACTATTAATGAAAAACTCCTTTTTTTTCCCTCAATAATAGGCTGCCGTTTTTCACACCGGCAGCCTACCCATCCTTTATAGGTGTTTTTTACCGTATATCAGAACATTGGTTCTATCAGTCCGTAGTCTCCGTCCTTTCTTTTGTATACCACATTGACCTCTTCGGTATCGCCGTTTGAAAAAACAAAGAAATTATGCCCCAGAAGTTCCATCTGCAGTATTGCCTCCTCAACCGGCATCGGCTTCATTGCAAATCTTTTTGTTTTGACCACCCTGGGCCTTTCGGAATCCTCCCTGCCGTTAGCTTCTATGTTCTCAAAAATCAGTTTGCTTCCCCTAAATCTTCTCTCCAGTTTGGTCTTGTGCTTGTTTATCTGCCGCTCCAGCTTGTCTACCGCCTTGTCTATGGACGTGTACATGTCGTCGGTGCACTCTTCGGCCCTTATCAGCACACCGTCAAAAGGAATGGTGACCTCGATTATATGCCGGCTTTTTTCAACGTTGAGCGTAACCTGAGCCTCTGTGTTTTTCTGAAAATACTTGTTGAGCTTGCCAATCTTCCTTTCAATAGTGTCTCTTAAAGCATCGGTTACTTCCATGTTCTTCCCGCTCGTGATAATACGCATAAAATCCAGCTCCTCTCCATTCTTATAATGTCGTTTTGGAATCTACGTCGGATTGGTATGTCGTTATCTATTTATACTGCGGTACTATATATATTATAATCTATTATTATATTAATATCCAACAGATGGTAAGCTAAACATTTTGTAAAAAATATGGATTATCCATGGACTTCCATCTTCAAGTGAAGTTTTTTGAGAGAGGTATAATGCCCTTTGTGGAAACCGAAACTGTGGATAAAGTGGATAAGTCTGTTAATAACCTATGTTTCTGCACCAACCGCTGTGGATAACCCGTCCCCCGAATGTGGATAATCCTTTGTCGAATGGCAGTAATTCTCATTACTTTAATGTCAACTTTAATAACAAAATGTAAAAATTTGTACAAAAAAAGAAGTTTATCCGGCTGACCTGGTCTTTGACCCCACACTCGCCTGCTGCAGGTCTCGCTTCCGGTTTTTACACCTTCACTACCCCCCGTCTCTGCCGAAATCTTAATCCCGACAGGCAGGACTTACACCTAAACCGCACCATGCTCACCGGCATTTTTGCCGGTTTACGTGGGTCGCTTCGCCTGCGGTTAGCATCGACTTTCAACCACAGACCCGGATAAACTTCACTTAATTATATCATATTACAAAACCGTTTTTATTATTTCTTTTTATCGAAAAAGCTCCCCGATGCAGAGGCCGCACTGCCCTCGTACAATGCAACGCTCTTTTGCCCCTGTCTTATCCTTTTCAGTTTTTCCTTGACCTGTTCCATTGCCAGAACCAGTTTTTCGTGGTTGTCCTTCTCCAAAAGCTGTATGTTTTCGATGGTCTCCACTATTTTGGCTATAATGCTTACAAGGGTTTTCCCCTCATCACCGGTTTCAATATCCCCTATATCCCTGAGGGTCTTGACACCCAGCTTCTTTTTTATTCTGTCGAGTTCATCCTGAAAGGCATTATCGCACCAGTCTATATAGTCTATAACTTTTTGCTTCTTGTCCACCAGGGGGGCCAGCACCGCAAGGTCGTGGCTGTCAATGGCTTCCTTCTGCTGCCTGGTAAACTTTTCTATCTGTTTTAGCTTGTCAAGCTTTTCCTCACTGTATCTTACAAGTTTAGTAAGCTCCACCATACCCCATATTCCCCCTATTTCCCGTATTTTATCTGCCTGACGCTTACAAGGGCGCCTTCCCATGCCTCCCTCAGACCTGTTATTATACCGAGGACATCCTTAAGTTTTTTGCAGTCCTTTTCAACGTTTCCGTCCCTTAAGTTTACAAGCATGAAGTCATAAAGCGTATACAACTGATGGGATATACCCACACTCATGTCTAAAGACATCATCAGTTCGTTTAGTATATCCTGGCCCCTCAGCAGTACCTGGTTGGCCTTTTCATAATTATTCTGCCGAATATACAGCATCCCCTGCTTTATATTCTTTTCCAGGCCTTTGTACATCAGCACGACCAGTTCTTCCGGCCCTGCCGTGGTTACCGAATTCTGCCTGTAGTTCTGATATGGATTCTTTATTGCCATTTAAACTCCCCCCGTCCATCAGTTCCCCCAGAACATAAGCTGCTGTGACAGCCACATGCTTTGGCTGTTCATCTGTTCAAGCGCTTTCTCCATTGCGGTGAACTGTCTCCAGTATCTGTCCTCAACCCTTAAAAGATATTCTTCCATGTTCTCTATCCGCTTGTCCATATCCCTTATTCTCTGGCCTATGTAGCTGCTGTCATACGTTGTTAAATTGGTGGAACTGCCCGCTCTTTCTGACAGTCTTGTTATGCCGCTGCCCACCGCATCGTACAGCCTTACTGCTATGCCCTTTTGGTCGTCTGTCTCACCGCTGCTGTTAAACAGCCTTGCTACGCCCTCCGGGTCATTGTTAAGGGCTTCCATCAGCCTGTTCTCGTCTATGCTGAGCCTGCCCATGTCCTTGTAGCTGCGGGTGCCTATGCCTATTGCACTTAAAGCGCTGTAGGCCGACCCGGTTTCCTTGACCTCCTGGTACATCAGGGTCCTCATCCCGGATACTATTGAATTCAAAACGGGGTCGTTTCGCAAAAGGCCGCTTCTGGCCTTTTCTTCCCACAGCTCCGCTTCCCTGTCGCTCATTGCTTCCTTCTGCTGGTCGGTAAGCGGCGGATAGTCCCTGAACCTCTCTTCATACAGCTTACCGTTTATCGCGTCTATTATTTTATTATACTCGTCCACGAAGTTTTTTATGGTATCAAATACTCCCTGGGTATCTTTCTGTACGTTCACTGTCACCGGGCCCTCCGATACCGACCTTAAGTCATAGCTTATACCGTCTATGGTAAAATTGTTGCTGCTCTTGCTTATCGCAACTTCGTTCAGTAAAATTTCCGCATTGGTTCCGCCGGCTGCACCGTCTATCTGCAGCGCACCACCGGCGCCGAAAAGATTACCCTCGATATTTTCTATTAAAACACCGGCACCCGCACCGTATTCCCCGGACTTTATTATGACTTTGTCGGTTATCGAATCGTAATAGGCCTGCACCCCGGCATCGGTGTTTTTGTTTATATCGCTTATGATGCCGCCCAGGGTTTTGTTTTCATCGGCGCCTCCTTCGCTTAAGTCGTAGGAGAACTCCTGCCCGTTTATTCTGAATTTTATGGTTTCGTTTGCCCCGTCAAAGGGGCTGTACTTGAACCTGTCAACCATACTTTTTAGCGAAGCGTTTATATTTACCTTAAAGGAATCGCCGTCTTGAAAGCCCAATGCTCCGAGGGCGTCGTTTTCACCGCTTTTAAGTATTATCTGCGGCTTGTAATCTCCCGCCGGCTGCAGGGTAATTTTGTTCAAATTGGTGCCGTCGGTAATGTGGCCTACGGTTAGTCGCCCTGCACCGAAGGAAGCATCAATCCGGCCCTGCAGTTCATTTGCCAGATCCTCTATATTGTAGTTACCCTCTGCGATTGTCAGTGTTCTTTCAACCCCGTCCAGGCTTATCTTGAACTGGTTATTGGAAGAATCGATGGATACCGTGTCACCTATGTAACCGCTCTCAAGGACCCTTGAAAGGCTGCCGCCGCTTTCGGCCGCCGCCTGTGTCGCAAGGCTTATAACCTCCAGGGTATGGCTGCCTTCCCGGGCCGCCGGCCCCGCCACAACACCGGCGACAGAATCGTTGCTTAATGATACGCTGTTTTTAATAAGGTTGGACTGCAGTCTCATGTCAAACACAATATTTCTGAAAGCAAGCAGCTGTGAATTAATGCTCCTGTAGTCATCCCGCTGCCACTGCAGTACCTGCCTGCTCTGGTAGAGCCTGTCGGCCTTCATTCTCTCTGCTCTCATCATATCGGTAACAAGCCTGTCTATGTCCATGCCGGAAGCCAGTCCGCCTATCCTGATTGGATTGTACATACCCTCTCACCTCCCTGACCCAACTTCATACCAACCGGGGACATCAAATCTTTCTGTCCACAAGAAGCCCCGCCATCTCCCACATCTTTGCCACCATGTCCAGAATCTTCTCGGGCGGTATCTCCCTTATTATTTCATCGGTTTCGTCGTTTATGACCTTCACCATTATTTCCTTTGTTCCCTCGTGTATCGAGAACTCGAACCGCTTGTCCGCACCCTTCAGGGCTTTATTGGCATTTTCTATGGCTTCGATGAGATGCTGTTCACCGATTGATATCGTTTCGTTCGGTGTGCTTTTGTTTTTACTTTCAACCACATCTTTGGCCTCTTTTGCCGCTTCCGGCTTCGCTTTATCCTTGGTATCGGTATCCGGAAACCTCGATGCGGGCCGCACTGCATTTATACTGTCCACCTTCACATTAGCACCCCCTTGTATATTACCTGACTGCCCTATTAAATATATCGTCACACAGCGTGTCATACCTTAGCATTTAACAGCGTTTGCCGTCCCTCATTCGTTCTGCCAGGCATCCAGCTTCTGCATGACCAGGTCATAGGTTTGCCTTGATATATCCGGCAGTCCGCCCAAAATTCTTTCGGCTTCGCTAAATCCCTTTTGTATGGCCCCCCTTAGTACCGTCAGCTTGCCTTTGTCACCACCCGACAGCGCTTTTGCAAACTCCACGATACGGTCGCTTACCTTTTCGGCGCTCAGCTCTCCCCCCTCTGCGATAAGGGCCTGGGCTTCGGCACGCATTTCACTTGTTACCAACACCATTTCGTCGTTGTCGGTTCCCAGCGCCTGTTTGTATTTGATGCCCTGTTCCCTTAAAAGCTGCTCCACAAGCTGTCTTATATGGCTGTACGCCCTCTCGCTCTCTTTCTTCAGTTTCTCTATTTTGCTGCGGTCGGCCGCGGAAGCCGGTATATACGCATCCCTGGCACCGGCAGCCGCTTTTTTAGCCCCCTTGGGCTTTACACCGGAATATATATTGGTATCCATCCCTTTTACCGGATTAACCGGGTTAATTTTCATAACCAATCCCTCCCCAGGATAAAATACTAATTTTTACCTTCTGTTTTATGATGAACCGCAGGAGCCGTGCTTTTAGCAAGCCGTTTCACATAAGCAGCCCCTGCGGTTAAACTTTTTTATCTTCCCGTGTCCGGGTTTAGTAAAAGCCGGCCTTCGGCCGGCTTTAATTTAAGCATATCCTTAGATGTTAGCCCAAAAGCTGCAGCACGCTCTGGGGCAGCATATTGGCCTGGGCAAGCATTGCGGTGGCAGCCTGCTGCAGGATGTTGTTCTTGGTGAACTCCATCATCTCTCTTGCCATGTCAACATCCCTTATCCTGGATTCCGCAGCCTGCAGGTTCTCGGCAGCATTGTCAAGGTTTCTTATGGTGTACTCCAGCCTGTTCTGGTAAGCACCTAGAGAAGACCTTTCCGCTGAAAGAGAGTTTATAGCGGTATCTATGGTACCTATCGCCGTGTTTGCATCTGTCTGACCAGAGATATCAACAGCATCTACTGTTAAACCGCTTGCAGTCATATCACCTATTTCTATTTCCAATGTCTGATCAGCATTCGCACCGATATGAATAAATTTGCCTGTGTAGTTACCATCCAGAAGCGTCTCAGTGTTAAACTCGGTATTTTGAGCAATTCTGTCAAGCTCACCAATCAACTCGGTTACTTCTTTTTGAAGCTCCGCCCTGTCGTCATCCGTGTTGGTATCGCTGGCGGACTGTACAGCCAGTTCACGCATACGCTGCAAAATGGCATGGGCCTCATTTAACGCTCCCTCAGCGGTCTGTATCAAGGAAATCCCATCCTGGGCATTTTTCGAAGCCATACTGAGACCCCTTATCTGGCTCCTCATTTTTTCGGATATCGCCAGCCCCGCCGCATCGTCACCGGCCCTGTTTATCCTGTAGCCGGATGACAGCTTCTCCAGCGACTTCGCACCCTGCGTCTGGTTGAAACTCAGCTGCCTGTGGGTGTTCAGCGCCATAATGTTGTTGTTGATTCTCATAATAATTCCTCCCTGAATATTTTTTTCCGGCATCCTTGCCGTTTATCTGAAGAAGTGCCCTGCCCCGTACCCGGCCGCGATACAAAAGCAAAACCTTCCTTCATTAGTATTATCGTACTGTCTTTATTTAAACTTTAGCCCCGGTCGGAGGGTTTTTTGTTTTTTATCAAAATATTAAGGTCCTTTATGGATATTTCCCTGTTTACGGCAGCTTCCCTGTTCTCCTTCCGTATGGCCTCGTACACTTCCTTTCTGTGTATGCTCACATCCGCCGGTGCCGAGATGCCAAGCTTTACCCGGCCCTCTTCAATATCCACCACCCTGATTACAATATTGTCCCCTACCACTATGCTCTCGTCTTTTTTCCTGGATAGTATAAGCACGGCTTCCGCCTCCTAACCCGCATCCTGCATGGATGAATCCACAGGATGCCTGACACTGTACCTGTCATCCTCCAGCACCGTCTGATGTGCCCGGTTGTTGGTCCTGTTTATCACTATGGGCGCCCTCAGGTTTACCGTCATTTTCTTCAGTTCGTCGGGTATTCTGACCACCGCCAGCACCGAAGCGTCTTCCGGCCCTTTGAGCCGCAGCATTTCTACCACGCTTTCGGGTATGTCGAATTCGTAGTCCGCCATTATAAAGAAGGGGTTCATAACCACAAAGGCCAGCTCGGGCCTGTCGACAGACTGCAGCCATTTGAACACTCCTCCCCCGTCCGGGTTGTCTATCGCGATAAATTTTTTGCAATCCTCAAAGCCCGGCAGCCCTGCAGGAAACTCAAGCATTTCACGCTCATCGTATTCAATCTCACCGAAGAACTTCGTTTTCAGATTCATTATGCTTCCCTCCCACCGCTATATTGTTCTGTCCAGTATTCTGCCTCGGTATTCTATTTTAATGTACGGCTTCTGTACCAGGTAAACCTCCACGCGGGCCCTGGAAGCGGATATATCCGGTTCTTCGGTAATTGCTTCCACTTCCACATCCCCCATATTCCAGCTAATGTCCATTCCCCTGGTGAAGCTTATCTTCGGCCTGCTTTTAGGCATGGCGGCTATGGTGTGTTCCGCCTTCCTTTTCATGATATTTTTTGCCACCATCGGTATAGCATTCGCGTTTTTGTTGACCCTGGCAAAAAAATCCCCCTTCTTCGCCATGGCGGCAGTCTGTCTTTCGCATTTCTGCCTCGCTTTATTTGCCGCATCCCTTGTAAAAGTGTCCGCCGTTTTAAGCCCCACCTCGCAAAAGCACTGTTTTTGGTCGATGTCCATTTCAACCGGCTGAATATCTATTTCCATTCCCGGCAGGGTGCTTTTTGTTCTGACTGCCGGCTGCCGCATCTTTATACTAATAAAGGCATCAGTAGTATTGATGCCCACCCGTCCGAACTCTTGGTTTATCTGAAGGCCCATACCCCGTCACCCGCCTATCTTAAAAAATCCACAAGGTTGGGCTGAATAATCCTGGCTCCCCCCGCAAGGGCGGCCATATACACATTTTCCTCGTTCTTAAGCCGGATAATAACCTCGGCCATGTCCACATCCTCGTTCTTGGACAGAAGGCCGGAAAAGTTTAAACTCTCGTCCCCCAGCCGGTTTATCACCAGTTCAACCCTGTTGGTCTTTGCCCCTGTCTCGGAAATCATTGTCAATACGTTCTCAAAGTGTATATCCAAATCCGTCAAAAGCCCGCCTACAGCCTGCGAATCCCCGGCCCCAAGGGAGCCTATAAGGCTTTCCATATCCGCCAAAAGGTCCTTCCCCCCGGGTCTTAGTACATCCTCTGCGGTTATGTTTGCCTGCAGAATATCGCTTACCCCCACCTGGTACAATATTTGCCCGTCATCCCCCTGGTAACTGAGGCCGCCTCCGCCGTCCAGCTCAACGGGTACCTGGTCCAGCCTGTAACCCGAGAATATATGTTTGCCCATATAGGTACTGTTACCCAGTGATACCAGATGGTCCCTGAGCTGCATAACTTCGTCGGCAACCTTTTGACTGTCCTCAGGGCTTAAAACCCCGTTTGCGCCCTGAACCGCAAGCTCCCTCGCCCTCTGCAGCACTTCCTTGATCTGCATAAGGGCGGTCTCGGTGGTTTCCATCCATGACAGTGCGTCCTCGGCATTTTTCTTGAACTGCGCATTTTCGTTAAGGTCGGCCCTGATCTTCAGGCTGCGGGCAACCCCTACCGGGTTGTCCGAGGGCATCCGAAATTTTTTGCCGCTGGACATTTCGTCGTTTACCTTTTGTAATCGCCTGAGATTGAAGTTTAAATTCCGCATCATGTTGTTAATAAGCATGTTGTTGGTAACGCGCATTTCGGCTCACTCCTTTACCTACCCACAAGGCCGGTCCTTATAACCAGTGTTTCTATCATTTCGTCCATGGCGGTTATAAGCCTTGCCGCCGCATTGTAGCTGTGCTGAAATTTAACCATGTTCGCCATCTCCTCGTCTATCGAAACCCCGGATGTGGACATCCTCAGCCTTTCGGTCTGGCTTACCAGTACCTCCTGGTTGTCCCGCATCCTTATGGCTTCCTGCCCGTCCACCCCCAGCGTCGATATCAGGGACTTGGAAAAATCCTCGGGTGTACCGTAGGTCGGGAACACGTTTTGGTGCCGTAGGTCCGCCATCTCAAGCCCCTTTGTGGCATCTCCGGGTATGGTGTCATAACTTGCCGCCACCGCAATATTGTTCAAATCTTCGAATATCTCCTTGGAAATTGTTATATTTTTTGCGGTTATAAAGGGTTCTGTGGCGTGCCTAATCCCCGAACCGTCCACCGTGTAAGAATCGGCGGTTATATCATTGGTAAAGAACAGTATCTGTTCGCCATCCGGTTCGGTATAATCCCCCTTCAGCCCGTAGGCCTCTGTATGTATGGCATTGACCGCCCCGGCAAAATCCGCGGCGAACCTGTTAAGCTGTCTCATATAGTACGGTACTCCCTTGTAGGTACCCGGGGCGCCGTCACTGTCCCTTATATCAAGAAGCCCCCTGAGTTCTCCGCCCTTCGGAACGAAGTCCATCCCGTCGTCCCACAAAACCTCGTAAAGGCCGCCGGCATCCACATCGTCATTCTTAACCTCTGTTACCTTTCCTTTGTATTCCTCGCCTCTTTCCACCAGCACCAGCTGGTTGAAGCTGGTATGGTTCACCAGCAGCCTGCCTGCTATGCTGACCCGGAAGTTTCCGTTTGTATCCTCAAAGGTCTTGATATCGACTATTCCGGAAAGTCTGTCCAGCAAATGATCCCTTCTGTCCCTTAAATCGTTTGCATTGGAGCCGTCAAGTTCATATCGCATTATCTGATGGTTAAGCTCGCTTATCTGCTGCGCGTAGGAATTGATTTCATTAACCTTGGTTCCAATGGCAAAATTGGCATCGGTCTGTATTTTTTCAAACTGGCGGGCCATGTCGTTCAGGCTGTTGGTAAAGGCAATGGCAGTCTGCCGCACAAGGGCCCTTACCGTAAGGTCCCCCGCCTTTTCCCCGTTGCTTAATTCCTGCAGGGCATTGAAAAACTTGTCTATTACCGTATTTAACCCTGCATCCGAGGGCTCGTTGAACACCATTTCTATCTCATTGAGCAGCTGGCTTTTTGCGCTCCATTCACCCAGCATGGTATTCTCGCCCCAGAACTTAACATCCAAAAAATCGTTCCTTATGCGTTCAATCTGCTGGACCTGAACGCCGCTGCCCAGCATACCCCTGCCGCCCAAAACCTCCATGGGCCTGGTGGTTTCCAGCACCGCCCTCTGCCTGGAATAGCCTTCGGTGTTTACATTGGCAATATTGTGCCCGGTAACGTCAAGGGCTCTCTGCTGCGAATAAAGACCCTTTATTACAATGTTAAGCCCCGTAAAGGAACTCATTACAATCACTCCCACCTAAACCTTTTTATCAAAAAAGCTCGCGCCCTTGTCCTTGCCCTTGCCGTCCTTTTTATCGTGGTAGGTCACCTCTGATGAACTGCCCGCTATAAGGTTTATCGAAAAATCGATATACTCCAGCGATTTTTTAATAAGATGACTGTTGAGGTCGTTTACTTCCTTTAGTTCCTTCAGCGTCACGGCAATCTCATCCCGGTAGCTTAGAAACCTGTCCCTGATATTCCCCTCGGTTTTCTTAATTACCAACGAAAAATTAAGCTGCTCCGGCTTAATCTTTAAGCTTTCGGCCAGTTGGTTTACCGTTTCTTCCCTTTGCTGCTCAAGCCGGCCTGCATTCATCACCATTTTGTGCTCCACTCCGGTCAGCTGCTCCAGCGTCGTCACCTTACCCTCCACAATGGTTTCAGTCTTGTGCCGGGACAGTTCAAGGATGTCCCTGTAGAGCGCGCCTTCCTGCTCCAGAATATCTATAAGCTTTTCCCACAAAGCTTCCATATCCCTCATCCCCAAAGAATTTTTTTGATTATGCCTTTTTGTCAAAAAACAAGCTGTCAACTATTTTTCCCGCAACCTCTTCAGCATTTACGTTGTACTCTCCGGCAACTATCTTGGTTTTAAGCTGCTCTACCTTATCCTTCCTGATGTCGGAAGTTTCACCCAGCGCCTTCAGTGCAACCTGGAAGTCCCTGGCTTCCGGTGACAGTTCTATCCTGTCAACACCGGGAGTCCCTTTTGCAGCCTGTGCCTTTTCGGCCCTGGCCGACTGTGCTGCCTGGTTCCTGTAAATCCCCAGTATTTTTTCCAGGCCGCCGCTGTTTATTTTCATAATTCATCACCCCGTTTCAACCACTTCATTAAATATATCGTCAGTATTCCGATTTTTGTTAATACCTTTTTCTCCTGTGGGCGGTATACATTCGGTCCCTTTCCCGGTGCATCCTTTTCTCTTCACTGACAAATCCCCTTTTAAACTGGCTTTCCATAAAGGATGCACACTCTTTGCAGTACCTGCCGGTATTTATCGGCCTTCCGCATCTTTCGCATCCCAGCACTATGTTGGGATTATCGCTGCTCAGCTCCAGCTTGCCCTCCCTGAGAAACTGCAGTATTTTCTCCACCGGTACGTCAAGGGCTTCGGACACTTCGATGGTGGTGCACCTTGGATGTTTTTCAATGTATTCCTTTACCAGCTTGTAGGTTTCCTCGTCCTCCTGGACACAGGCATTGCATAACGGAATGCCGTTGTACACGAAAAGCTTCCCGCACCTTTTACAATTGCGAAAATCCGCCATAATATTCCTCCTTCCTGCTTCATTATACATCCCTGCCGGAAGAAAGGGTAAACACGTACACTTTCTCCGCCCCTTCCCTTTTCAGCACCCCGGCACACATATCGGTAGTCGTACCTGTAGTATATATATCGTCAACCAGAAGTATATTCCTGAGAGTCAATTCCCGCTTGTTTTTCAGTTTAAAGGCGTCCGCCAGCACTTTGGCCCTTTGTGTACGCGTTAGACCGCTCAGGGCGGGAGTGTTCCTTTCCCTGGCCAGAATGTCCAGTACCGGCTTCCCCTCAAGAGCCTTTGCCAGATTTCTGGCCAGCAGCAGTGACTGGTTATAGCCCCTTATCCTCTGCTTCTCAGGGTGCAGCGGCACCGGCACTACCGCGTCAATTTTCCGGTCAAGCCCAAGTTTTCTTATCCTGTCCGCCATCATTTTTCCAAAGGGGCGGGCAAGGTAAGGCCTGCCGCCGTACTTGAATGAGTATATGCCTTTTTTAATCCTGTCATCGTACACGCACAGCGAATATGCCCTGTCGAAATGATGATAAAAGTCACGACAGTCGCTGCACAGACCGCCGCCTTTAAGATACTTGCCGCAACGTTTGCAGCTCTGCTCCCCTATAAAGGTAATGCTCCGGCTGCAGCTTTGACATATTCCATATTGGTGAGTGCCGCGGATTTTTTCGCCGCACAAAAGGCAGTTTATGCCCTCGGGATAAAGCAGGTCCAAAAAACTCTCCCAGGCCTCCTTGGCCAGAGCCTTCAACCCGTTCCGCCCCCTTCGGCACGGCAGCCCGCCAGTATCTCCCTCATCCTTCTGTCCAGGGCTGAATACCGCCTGGTTATCCTGTTGTTGTCCACCATCCTGCGCAGGCACTTTTCGCTGCCCAAAAGTATCACCAGCTGCCGGGCCCTGCTTACCGCCGTATACAAAAGGTTCCTGGTGACCAGCATTGGAGGGCCCCAGAATACCGGCATCACCATAACCGGAAATTCACTGCCCTGGCTTTTGTGAACGGTAACGGCATAGGCCGGTTCCAGTTCGTCCAACTGGTTGAACCGGTAGCACACCCTTCTGTCGTCGTCAAATACAACCACAAGTTCCTGTTCTTCTTCGTCAATGCTCTCTATTATACCGAGGTCGCCGTTGAACACCCCTTCGCCCTCGACTGCGGTTCCGTCGACAGCCTCCCATTTGAGGGAATAATTGTTCCTTACCTGCATCACCCTGTCCCCGGTTCTGAACAGCGTGCCGCCGGATTTTCTTTCTCCCTTGCCGGGAGAAGGGGGGTTTAAGCTTTCCCTCAGCCTTGTATTCAGGTTTTCCACGCCCACGATTCCCTTTCTCATTGGTGAAAGCACCTGAATATCGGTGAACGGGTCATACCCGTTGTACCGCGGCAGACGATTTTTACACAGATCTATTATTGTGTCAACTGCCTGCTGCATGTCCCTTGTCTCGATAAAAAAGAAGTCACCGTCCCTTGAACCGACAACCGGGTACTTGCCCTGGTTGATCCTGTGGGCGTTAATCACTATGGAGCTTTCTTTCTCCTGGCGGAATATCTTTTTCAGCCTTACCACCTTAACTACCCCGCTTGATATAATATCCTTCAGTACATTGCCCGGCCCCACCGACGGCAGCTGGTCCACGTCCCCCACCATAACCAGCCGGGTTCCCGTCTCCACCGCCTTTAAAAGGTGATGCATAAGCAGTATGTCAACCATTGAAACCTCGTCTATTATAAGTACGCTGCAGTCCAGCGGATTGTCCTCATTCCTTCCGTAACCCGACATATGCTCATTCTCATGATACGAATATTCAAGCAGCCGGTGAATGGTACTGGCCTGCCTGCCGCAGGCCTGGGCCAGCCGTTTTGCCGCCCGGCCGGTTGGCGCCGCCAGCGCAACCTTAAGGCCCTTTCCCTCCAGCAGGTCAATCACCGCTTTAATGATGGTGGTCTTGCCTGTCCCGGGCCCTCCGGTGACCACCACTATACCGTTATGCACCGACTGGGTTACCGCTTCCTTCTGCGCCTGGTCCAGCACTATGCCCTGTCTTGCTTGGTACCCGGCTATTTCGTCTTCAGTATCCATGTCAAGGGTATCATAGTCGGCCAGGGCGAGGGAGGTAAGCCTGGCCGCCACCGACGTTTCGGCGTAGTGAAAGGGCATATGGTATACTACCTGGTCTTCGGTCCCCTCAAGCTTCACCTGCCCGGAAACCGCCAGCGAAGTTATGGCGTCTTCCACCCGGCATTCTTCAACACCCAAAAGCTTTGCCGCACGTTCTGCCAGCAGCCCCTTAGGTGCAAACACATGCCCGGCACCGGCAAACTCGTTAAGCACATGTTTTGTGCCCGCCATAATCCTGCCGGGTGAATCATGCTCCATGCCCATGCTCACGGCAATTTTATCCGCCCTTTTAAAGCCTATCCCTTCCACGTCATCCACCAGCCTGTACGGGTTCTGCTTAATAAGCTTTATTGTATCTTCCCTGTATTTCTTATATATTTTCAGCGCAAAGGCCGTACTGATACCGTAGGTCTGCAGGAACATCAGTACTTCGCGGATACCCCGCTGCTCCTCAAAGGCCTCGGCAATCCTTTGGGCCTTTTTCTCTCCGATTCCCTCCACCCGCATAAGCTGTTTCGGGTTGTACTGGATTATATCAAGGCTGTCTTTTCCCAGCGTGGTTACTATTTTTTTTGCCGTTTTGGGCCCTATACCGGGTATCAGGCCGGAAGCCAGGTACTTTTGAATACCATCCAGTGTTGACGGTGTTATGCTGGAATATTCTGTAACCTGTACCTGTTCACCGTAAACGGGATGGTATGTCCATTCCCCTTTTACTTTTAGATTTTCCCCTTCCCTTACAAGGGGCATAAAGCCCACCAGGGTTATCCTTTCTCCTTCACTGTCAAACCTTACTATGGAATACCCGTTTTCATCGTTCCTGAACACTATGCTTGCTACCATACCCTCCAGTTCCAGCATAAGCCGTTTCCCCCCGAAACTTTTCTAAATCAGATTATATCACAGATTTTCCCTTAATTCCCTTATTTCCTTAAGCAGCATCGCAATATCCGCCTTGGTGGCGGGACAGTCAAGATACTGCGCGGCGCTTTCTCCCGTGCCCCGGGAACCTTGAAGTTTCTGGTACAGAAAATGACAGTTCCTTAAATGCTGGTTCAGGTTCTTAATGCTGTGCAGGCATTTCAGCTGCCGGTCATTTTCAAGTATTACCATTGAACATGCCCTGCCCGCTTCCCTTACCTCTTTGACGGCAGCAAAGTTTATATAGCCCCTGGAAGAATCGTTTTTGGATACGGCTTTTCGCATTTTTAACGGAAACATTATCATCCCGGCACTTAGGGGTACCGGCACCGCCCGCCTGCAGCCCAGCATTTCGCCGTATTTCTTCCTCGAAGCGTCCAGGTCGACTGTGAACTCTGCAGCGATATTCCTAAGAACCGTCTTTACCGTCCTGGGAATGACAGCCGAATCTCCGTCAAGGTATATTACCTCGGTGGCATTACCCATACTTTCGTGGTAACAGGGAACAAGAGCCGCTATCTGTTTCTCTGAAGTACTGTCCAGTTTGCCCAATTCTCCGGCCTCCCGTACATGCACCCGCCGGGACCGGTATGGTCCCTTTCAAAGATGCATTTTATACTTTATCCTTTGTCTAAAACATTATAAGCGCAGGATTCGTATTTGGTGATACCCGGCGGAGGGAAGGCGCCGGCCCTCCCTCCGCCGGTACCGCCGTGGAAACCGATTTGCCTATTCCACGGGTATCTCTGTTATTTCTGTCGCCACGATTCTGGCGCCGGCTACCGCCACCAGGTCCCCTCCGCTTGTGGTAAATATTCCTTTGTCCAGTATGGTGTCCATGGCGGCCTGCACTTCCTGCTGCGCAACGTCGTCACGGACATTATACACCGAAATGGAGGACCTTCTCCCGGCCGCATTGGTAAATATCATCTCCAGCCTTTTTGCCATTTTCACACCTCCCTTTGCAAATACTGGTCTGTGCCACGCACCTTGCCGGGCATGCTAGACGTCAAAAAACTCCGCTTCGTTTACCCTGCTGATGGATGCCACCGGGTACTCCTGAAGGCCCGTCAATACCACCGCTATATCGTAAACGTCCTGGTCGTCGGATTCGGGTTTTATTCCCGAATAGGTCCTTGTGGAATACACGGGGTTTCCTTCCTGGTTCAGCCCCAGCTCATAACGGATTCTTAACCTGGAATCCACCGGCTGTACCTGTAACGGCATATAATCACCACCTTTCAACGCAATTTTATCCGGTGGACAAAATATAGGTAAAACCGCCTTTTGCATCTTTGCACCGGTAACTTACCGGGGAAAAGGTGCAAAAAATACAAAAACGGCACCGGATTATATACCAAAGGGTTTATAACCCGGTACCGTAAGATTCTATTCCTTGTATTTATCCGTCCAGGGCCTGGCTTTTTAAATCCTGTGCCTTGTCCAGTCTTTCCCACGGAAGCTGTATATCCGGCCTGCCGAAATGTCCGTAGGCCGCCACCTGCCTGTATATCGGCCTTCTCAATTCAAGGTCCCTTATTATAGCCGCCGGGCGCAGGTCAAAATTGGAATTAATAAGCTTTATAATGTCCTGTTCCGAAATTTTCGAAGTTCCGAAGGTATCAACCATTATCGAAACCGGCCTCGCCACGCCTATGGCATAGGCCAGCTGTACTTCGCACCTTTCGGCAATACCCGCCGCCACTATGTTTTTGGCCACGTACCTGGCCGCATAGGAAGCGGAACGGTCAACCTTTGTGGGGTCCTTGCCCGAAAAGGCACCGCCGCCGTGGCGTGCGTATCCTCCGTAGGTGTCCACTATTATCTTTCTGCCTGTCAGCCCCGAGTCCCCCTGGGGTCCTCCCACCACAAACCTGCCGGTGGGGTTTATATAAAACCTGGTGTTTTTGTCCAGCAGCTCTTCGGGTATTACTTTCCCGATAACATGTTCCTTTAAATCTTCCCTGATGGTCTGAGGGTCCGCCTTTGGATGATGCTGGGTTGAAATCACAACGGTATCCACCCTTACCGGCCTGTCCCCTTCATATTCAACGGTCACCTGGGACTTTCCGTCCGGCCGTATGTATGGAAGCAGCTTGGATTTCCTTACCTCCGCCAGTTTTCTTGTCAGGCCGTGGGCCAGGAAAATGGGCAGCGGCATAAGGGTATCGGTTTCGCTGCAGGCAAACCCGAACATCATGCCCTGGTCCCCGGCACCGATTGTATCAAAGTGGTTGCCGGTATCACCCGTTCTTGCTTCAAAGGCCTTGTCCACACCCCGGGCGATATCCGGAGACTGCTCGTCTATCGACGTTATCACTGCACAGGTATCCCCGTCAAACCCGTACTTTGCCCTTGTGTATCCGATATCCTTTACCGTCCGCCTGACAATGCTGGGTATATCCACATAACATTCTGTGGTAATCTCCCCCATAACCAGTACAAGGCCGGTGGTCACCGCGGTTTCACAGGCAACCCTTGCAAAGGGGTCCCTTGTAAGTATCGCGTCCAGTACGGCATCCGATATCTGGTCGCATATTTTGTCGGGATGCCCTTCGGTAACCGATTCCGAAGTAAACAGCTTTCTTGACATAATAGACATAACCTCCTTTGTACTGCAAAATAAAAAGCCTCCCTGTGCATAAGGAGGTATAAAACCACCTTATCTTACAGGACAATAAGTCCCGTGGGAATTGGCACCATTGCGCATGCACGCCGGTTGCCGGGTTTCATTGGGCCCTTGTCCCTCCACCTCTCTGGATAAGGCTTTTATTTAATTTTCCGGTTATATATGGTATCACATTATCAGACATATGTCAATTATACCACTCGAATAATGCTGAGGCTTATAAGCATTATAATAAGTCCTGCCACCGCGTTGCCAAGCAGTATGGCCGGGAGCGCGAACAACAGCCTTATATTGAGAAGCGCCGCCGCGATGCTGCCGGTCCATACCCCGGTGGAGGGCAGGGGTATCGCAACAAAAATAAAAAGCCCCGGCAGGTAGTATTTTTTAATATTACGGGATTTTTTAATAGTATTGTCAACTATCCTTTCGGTTATTCGGCGGAATATGCCGGTTCTTTTTACAAAATTAAAAAAGGGCCTGAACACCAGAAGAATTACCGGAGCGGGCAGGGTACTGCCGGCAAGGGCAAGGACATAGGTATGTACGGGATTAAGCCCCAGCGACAATCCCATGGGTATTGCACCCCGCAGTTCAACGTAGGGCAACATGGATACGTACAGCACCGACCATTCTCTTCCCAAGAAATCAAGTATTGAATCCAGTATACCGACCACCCCTTACATTATGGATAGCATAAAAATTATACATTAATTATTCAAATGTGTAAAACCCAAAAATAAACGGCGCAGTGACCGCGCCGTTTATTTGATGGTGGAGGGAGCTGGATTTGAACCAGCGAAGGCTCTGCCAACAGATTTACAGTCTGCCCCCTTTGGCCACTTGGGTATCCCTCCGTGATGGAGCTGGTGATGGGACTCGAACCCGCAACCTGCTGATTACAAGTCAGCTGCTCTGCCAGATTGAGCTACACCAGCATATTTGGGAGGTGAGAAACTTCTCACCTCCGTTGTGGTGACCCCTAGGGGATTCGAACCCCTGTTACCGCCGTGAAAGGGCGGTGTCTTAACCACTTGACCAAGGGGCCAAATATGGTCGGGGCGAAGGGATTTGAACCCCCGACCCCATGGTCCCAAACCATGTGCGCTACCAAACTGCGCTACGCCCCGCGCCCTATAGCGTCACTATAGTATTATACATAATGAACTGCCGCATTTCAATAGTAATTTTTGTTTTAAACCTCACACAAAAGACAAACTGGATAGAAATAGCTGTTTAAGAACAGCGAAGCGGTGGTATACTCCCGTTAATATTGTTTGAATTATATATTTAATAATACTGTAATATGCCTGTAATTATTTTGCCCGTTTACTGATATATAATGAAATTATGAAAAGTTTCCGGTGTTTTGCCGATGTTTGAAACAAATCCGGTGCCTTATCGTCAAACTTAAAGGACCATTCAGATTAAATTTACCAGGAGGGAACGATTTGAAAAAAACGGCACTTTTTACGGCAGTAGTTCTTTTATGTATCTCACTTATGCCTATGCAGGCCCTGTCCGCCGGATGGGACATAATTCACCAGCAGGTGGAGGAAACAAAAATATCAGGAAATGTAACATATAAAAGCATAACGCGGTTTACCGACAGCGGATGGCACAAAATACATGTGCTGGAGGGAAATATAACCGACCGTTACACCCGGCTGGAGCCTTTAGCCGCCCCCGACGGCATCGGTACCGGCAGCACACTGCCGCAAATGACCCGGGACAGTGATATAGTTGCAGCTATAAACGGCGACTTCTTTATCTCCGGAGAGAGCTTTTCGCCGCTCGGGCCGCTGGTGTCAGACGGCAGGATGCAGAGCAGCCCCACCTACAGGATGGATGAACTGGCGGTGTTTGCGTTAACCCGGAACAATATACCAATAATAGATTACTGGAAATGGGACATAAGGCTTAAAACAAAAGGCCTGGAGTTTCCGGTTTCCGCGGTAAACAAGGTAAGCCATGATTATACATATCCCATGATATACACGCCGGAATGGGGAGTTTCAACACCCCCGGCCGCCTTTGACGACATGGTGTATTTCGTTGTGGAAGAAGACAGGGTTAAGGATGTAATACAGGGCCCGGGCAGCGAGACAACCATACCGGAGCAGGGAATGGTGGTAATGGTCCGGGGAGACATGGCCCTGGAGATGATTGGGACCATAAATAAGGGCTCCGACATGGACCTTTATATAGAAAGCACCCCCGACTACGCCGACATGCAGCTGGCAATCGGAGGGGGCAGCATACTGGTAAAGGATGGGGCTTTATACCCCTTTACCCATAACATTGACGGGAACCATCCCAGGACAGCCCTGGGTTTTTCCAGGGATGGCAGAAAACTGATTGCCGTCGCGGTTGAAGGAAGGGTTCCCGGCTCAAGGGGCATGAGCCAGGCAGAACTGGCACAGCTTATGATGGACCTGGGTGCTTACCGGGCAATTAACCTGGACGGCGGCGGTTCCACCACCATGCTTGCCCGCAGCCCGGGCGATAAAGAGCTGTCCCTGGCAAACAACCCCTCCGACGGAAACCTTAGGCGCATTTCAAACGGCATATCAATAAGAAATACCGCCCCGAAGGGCAGCCTGGGGCATATTCTGCTGCAGGTTGAGGATTCAAAGGTGTTTGCCGGAACCGGCAGAACCATAACGGTGAAGGGATACGACCGTAATTACAACCCTGTGGATATCAACCAGGACCGGGTTGAGTGGAGAGTCTCGGGAGTTGACGGCGGTTTTGTCAAAAATACATTCTATCCGACGACAGCCGGGAACGCAGAGGTTACAGCCGTCTATACGGGACAAGCTGCCGGCATTAATCTGAAGGTGCTGGATCCGCCGGTGGAACTTAAAATGCCGGATTCACTGAAAACCGGCGCTGACGGAAGCTTTCCCTTTGCCGTTTACGGAAAGAACCAAAAGGGTTACTCGGCACTTATAGAAAACAGGGACTTAAACCTTTCTACAACAATAGGCAGGATAGAAAACCAGACCTTTATAAGCGGCAGCAGGGAAGGCACAGGGGAAATCAGGGTATACTTCAACGGACTTGATTACACCGTCCCGGTTTCGGTGGGCTACAGGCGTGTGATTTTGGAAAACTTCGAAGGGCCGGGGCATGGCTTTGCCGCCTATCCCGATACCGTCACCGGGGAATACGGCGTGGATACACGGTATGCTAGCAGCGGGAAATCCAGCGGCCGGCTTTCCTATGACTTCACCGCCACCGATGTTACCGCAGCTTCTTACCTGGTGTTCGACGGGGACGGGATCACCCTTGACACCCGGCCCGAAAGACTGGGGATTCATGTTTACAGCCCCGACGAGAACAGCCACTGGCTAAGGATGATTGTGGAGGATGCCGACGGCAGGAGCACAACCCTTGACCTCACCCGGAAAATCCAGCCGGACGGCTTTCAATTTGCCGATGCCCAGGTGCCCCGAAACCTGAAGGCACCCATTAGCATTAAGAGGGTATACATCGTGGAAACCAACCCCATAATGCACGACGCCGGGGAAATATACCTGGACGACCTGACCGCCCTTTATCCCCATGACATAAAACCCGGCAGCGGCCCGCCAGCAGCGGCTGTTTACGACCCGCAGAGGGTGGATGCCGCACCCGAAAGCTACGCCTTTGACTTTATGCTGTTCGGGGGTACAAAAATAGAAAGGCTTATTGACATACACGTGGTAAACAGAATGAAAAAAACAGCGGAGGAAAACGGCGGGCCGGCGGTATTCGCAGGCACCATCGGTGACGGCACGGTGGAGGATTTGGACCTTCCGGTTATTGCAACCAAAGCGGGTTATTCGGTGACGAAATTCGGAGCCAATACCTTCCTGCAGCTTGACAACCATTCCGGGGGAATTAGGACCTATTCGCCCCAGCAGTGGCACTGGCTCAAGCAGCAGCTTCAGAGCATTGACGGCGGTAACCTGTTTGTGATACTTCCCCGGCCGGTCTGGGGCGTTAACGGGTTCACAGACACACTGGAAGCCGGGCTCCTTAACACCCTTCTTTCCACCCTTCATGAAGAAAAGGGTGTTAACGTGTACGTGCTTACCGGCGGACAGGACGCCTTCAGCTATGATATCCGCGACGGGGTTAAGTTTATTGGCATAAACGGAACGGCGCAGCGCTCCGCCGGCTCTTCCGACCTCGAAAACTACTGCTTTTTAAGGTTTTATGTTGCAGAAGACGGCACGGTAAGCTACCAGGTAATACCCATGTTCCCGATACAGTAGCAGAGGAGCGGGGGGACGGCCCGGTACATGGCATCTGTCGGCTATTGCCTGGTATAGGACTCTATGAGGGAATCCAGTTTCTTCTGTTCTTCATCGGTGACCTTGTCACGCAGTATTTTGTACATCGCGAGGTTCTCTTCATAGGTAACACCGTCCTGCAGCATGCCGGTTATCTGCCGCAGCTCCTCGATGCTACAGCGGCCCAGTATTCTTAAAAGCCAGAGCTTGTCTTTAAACGCCAGTGAAGAGATGGCACTGGCCGCTCCGCTGCCCGACAGCAGAACCCGGGAATCCCCCTGCCTTCCGGTGTCGGGTACTGTGTCCACTTTTTGCACGTTTTGGTACTGCCTGCACTGCGTTCCCGCCGCCGGGACAAAATCCGGGGAACTGTCAGTATATGTCTTGGGCTGTTTCCTCACAGTTTCCTGCCGGTTGTCGATAGATATAACGGCAGCGGTACCGGCGATCGGTTTTGGTCCTCTGCCGGGAAATGTGTAGATATAATGGGTAATAACGATTTCTTTGTCTTGCCCGGTCGGCTTAGTATATGGTATAATGTTGCAGTTGATATGGGAATACAAAGCGAAACAGACTGTGATCACAATCATCAGCAGGTTTAGAAGCCTTATTTTGTACAATTTTATCCTCCCCCGGGATTTCTTCGTTATATCATATACCGCAAAGGATGATTTTATACGGGGCTAATTTTTTTCAGGGGTGAACTCAGTGACTGCCAATCGGTTGGAAGAACTCAAGAAAGTAATTGAAAAGTACAGGGAGCGTCTGCAGGAGGAACTGTCCCGCAAAGGGCAGTCCTATGACCCGGATAGGGTTCTGAAGTTAAGCTGTGATTTGGATGAACTAATCGTGGAATACGAACAGGCTGTCAGGGATGTAGAAAACCGGTAACCGGTGCTGCCTTGGCCGAATTCAAAAAGACCAGTGTTTCACTGGTCTTGTTTCTGACCTCTTGTGCGACCGGCACTTATGCTTCGGCATCCACCAACCCGAACATAAGCTCTCCGGAGGCCGCCACCTCTCCGTTCACGGTAGCCCTGGCCTTTGCTTTGCCTATCCCTCTTTTCATGGCCGTCATCTCGACTTCCATTATTAGCCGGTCCCCCGGAACAATCTGCCTTCTCATTCTCATTTTATCAATCCCTGCAAACACCGCCAGCTTATTTCTGTATTCTTCCTTTGACAGTATCGCCACAGCTCCCACCTGGGCCATGGCCTCCACTATCAGCACCCCCGGCATTATCGGATTGCCGGGAAAATGCCCCTGAAAAAAGGGCTCGTTTATCGTCACGTTCTTGACCCCCACAGCCCTTGTTCCCTCTTCCATTTCCAGAATGCAGTCCACAAGCAAAAAAGGGTACCTGTGGGGAAGAATATCCTGGATCTGTTTACTGTTTAGCATGTATTTCCCCCCCGTTACCGGTCTTTATTTTGCGACAGCTGCCGGTACAGCAAATCCGCTATACCTATGCCCTCTCCCCCGGACGCTTCCTTTGCCAGCTCGCCGTCCAGCATTGACGTGAAAATATTCTCCCCAAGGCTTTCCTTGATAAGCCCGTCCCTATTGACGGTGGCGCGCATTCTTTGAAGCATCGTGCTTAAAAAAACCGCTTCCATCTCCCTGCACACTTCCTTAAGCCTTTTATCGTCCCTTTCCTGCTGCGCCCTTTCCAGAAGCCTTGAAAAATCCTGCATATCTTCTTCACGGGTGCCGCTGTACGCTTCCTTTATTATATCACTGCTTCCCGGGTTTATCCCGTCTATTTTCAACCGGCGTCACCTTCCCTCCGTTATCTTCTCAGGTTGTTGGCTATCTGCAGCATCTCATCGGCGGTCTGTACCGATTTCGAGTTAATCTCATAGGCCCTCTGGGCCGTTATAAGTTTTACCATCTCTTCCACCACCTGCACGTTGGAAGCCTCGAGGAAGTTCTGCATAATGCTGCCGTTTGCCCCCGGCTCTTCCGCTTCAATGGGTTCCCCGGAAGCGGAGGTTATACTGTACAGGTTTCCGCCGGCGCTTTCAAGCCCGGCGGGATTCACAAACCTTACCAGGTCCAAAAACCCTATCTCGTCCAGCGTATCGTCGTTTCGCCTCACCATAAGCAAACCGTTCTGGTCGATTATTATTTCGTTTATTTCGCCGCCAAGCTCGGCATCGGCGCCGTCAACCTGCACGAAGTACCCGTCGGAAGTTACCAGGGCCGCTTCTTCCCCGTCGATGCTCAGCTTAAAGCTGCCGTCCCTGGTATAAAACAAATTGTCGTTCTGGTCCCTTACAACAAAAAACCCTTCCCCGTCAATTGCAAAATCCAGGGGGTTGCCGGTGCTTTGCATGCTTCCCTGGGAAAAATTCTTAACTATGGCGGAGGGTCTCACCCCGTGCCCCACCTGGAGCCCCACCGGCCGTCCCTGCCGGTCTATTACCTGTGCGCCGAACAGGGACACGTACAGCAAATCCTTGAACTCGGCCCTTTCCTTCTTATAGCCGGTGGTATTTACGTTTGAAAGGTTGTTGGCTATGGTATCCACGTTAAGCTGTTGGGCGTTCATGCCCGAACTGGCCGTCCACAGCGCCCTCATCATATGTCAATCACCCCTTGTATTTTATACTCTGCCCACTTCGTTTACGGCTTTACCCATTGTCTCGTCATAGGCGGTTATTACCCTCTGGTTGGCTTCATAGTCCCTGAAAGCCGAAATCATGCTTACCATCTCCTTGATGGTGTTTATGTTGGAAGATTCCAAAAAACCCTGGAGAACTTCACCCTGTATCCCGATATAGGGTATATTGCCGCCGACTGTCCTGTAAAGGTTGTCGCCGACCTTTTCCAGTTCCTGCGGCCTTTCGAAGGTTACCAGCTTCAGCCTGTCAATAAAATAATCGTCCGAATAAATCTCGCCGTCGCTGCGCAGCCGGAATTCTTCGTCGCCTATATACACCCAGCCCATATCTCCTATCACCCTGTATCCTTCGGCACTTGACAGGTACCCTTCCGAATCGGTTACAAAGGAGCCGTCCCTGGTATACATCTCGGTACCGTCAACCCTCAGGCAGAAAAAACCGTCCCCCTTTATTGCCATATCCAGGGACCTGAAGGTTTCTTTCAGGTTGCCCTGCAAAAAGGAGGTCACCACTTTGTTTATCGCGGCACCGCCGTTTAAGGTGCCTATTACCCCCGGAGCAGTGTTAAGCTGCAGCCTGTCCAGCAGTCGTCCGTTTGAATAGACCGCTCCGCTTTGGTCTATGTACAGGTTTTCCATGCTGCCCGGCTGTATTCTGCCGCCGCTGCCCAGTATATAATTACCGCTGGTGGTAACAAGATAGCCCTCGGGGTTAACCGTCAGCTCGGTTTCCCTGCAAAAGCTTTTCCCCGGCAGGGTATCGATTACAAAATACCTGCCGCTGATTTCCAGCCTGATTTTGTCGTCCTGCCTTTCCACCGACAGTCTGCCGGATGATGCCAATAGTCTGTCCGGGCCCCTGTCGTTTATTTTGGATATGAGTACCTCCCTGAAGGGCCCCGTAATCACTTCGTCCCTTTTGTAACCGTTGGTATCTGCATTGGCGATGTTATTGGCCAGCACGTCCACCCGTTTTGTCTCGGTGCTCATTGCACTGGCGGCCATATAGAGTCCCCTTAACACGGAAAATCACCTCTATTAAGTTATCGGCATTAAGGACATTAAACTTTACAGTCGGATTTAAGTGCGGCACACGCCTGTACAAAGGCGTATCAGTGTGCATGGACTATAAAAATTAAAAAAGATGCCGGAAAAACCGGCACCCTCTTCTGTTTTGTTCAATCATTTTCCCTTGGTGGTTATAAGGCTTCCCTCCAGTGCGTCCATGGCTTCCAGTGCCTTGCCGGTTCCTATAGCCACGCAGGAAATCGGGTTGTCAGCCACCTTGACGGGAGTGCCTATTTTTTTGCTCAGCAGCTTATCCAGCCCGTACAGCAGCGCCCCGCCACCGGTAAGTATTATACCATCGGTACTTATATCCGACGCAAGCTCCGGCGGGGTTTTTTCTATTACCGAATGGATGCTGTCAACTATGGCTGCAACCGGTTCCTCCAAGGCTTCCAGCATTTCTTCCGAAGTTATTCCATGGGTCTTTGGCAGGCCGGACACCAGGTTCCTTCCCCTTACTTCCATTGATATGCTTTCTTCCCTCGGAAAGGCGGTACCGATATTGATTTTCATATCCTCGGCGGTCCTCTCGCCTATAAGCAGGTTGTACTTCTTTCTCATGTACCTTATTATGGCCTCGTCAAACTTGTCTCCCGCTATCTTGATGGAATCGTTTACCACTATACCTCCCAGCGATATAACGGCAATATCGGTGGTTCCTCCGCCCACATCCGCGATCATGTTGCCGTTGGGCTTGGAAATATCCAGCCCCGCACCTATGGCTGCCGCCACCGGTTCCTCTATCAGGTAGGTTTTCCTGGAGCCCGCCTGGTTGGTGGCGTCTATTACCGCCCTTTTTTCCACCTGGGTCACTCCGCTGGGTACGCATACAATGATTCTGGGTTTGAATATTTTTCTGTTACCGCAGGTTTTCTGGATGAAGTATTTAAGCATTCTCTCGGTTGTTTCATAATCGGAAATTACTCCGTCTTTCAGAGGGCGAATCGCCACTATATTTGCCGGCGTCCTGCCCAGCATCTGCCTTGCCTCTTCTCCCACCGCCAATATTTTGTCGGTGTTTTTATCCAGGGCGACCACCGACGGCTCGTTCAGTACAATGCCCTTGCCCTTTACGTATACCAGCACGCTGGCAGTGCCGAGGTCTATGCCTATATCAGTATTTAGCCCGAACATGCGCTACCCCCGCCTCTTTGGTATTTTTCCTGCCTTTATCCTAAATCGAATCATATTTAGTTAAATTCTATATTATCCTAAAAAAACCTTTTTTTCCGGTACATTTTTGTTGTGTTATGAAAATTTTACCTTTTCCCCCCGGTTTTTTATGTATTTTTCCTTGGTTGCCTTTCCGCCCCTTATGTGTCTCTCCGCTTTATTATAGGCCAGTACCGTTTTAACATCCTCGGCAAGTGAAGGATTTATCCTGGGAAGTCTGTCTGTGATGTCCTTATGTATTGTGCTCTTGCTCACTCCAAAAACCTTTGCGGTCTCCCTTACCGTTGATTTTGTATCCATCACGTATTTAGCCGCAGCTATCACCCGTTCGTGTATATAATCCTTCAATTCTAGGAACCCCCTTTTCAGTGTCTTTCTATATCATCTATATGCGGCTTATTTATGATATAGAAGGATTTTAGTCGTATATATTCATTTAGTGCGGTATAATGGTTTTGAAAGGAGTGTCCGCCGTTGAAGGATAGCAATACACGCCCTGACGTTTGCATGGTAAAAACCGCATGCACCCTTGACTGCTGGGATGCATGTTCAATCATTGCACGGACAAGAAACAACAGGGTGCTGTCGGTTTGCGGCAACCCTGAAAACCATGTCACCGGCCGCGCTTTGTGCGCCAAGGGCAGAAAACATACAGACATACTCTACCATCCCGACAGGCTAAAAAAACCCCTTTTAAAAATAAATGCCGGGTGGCGGCCGCTGGGCTGGAATGAAGCCCTGGACCGGATAGCCGACAAAATGCAAAAGCTGCGGGACAAGTACCCTGCCACAGCCCTTATGCACTGCTATGATGCGGGCAACGGCGGTGTGCTCAAGGGCATCGACCGCAGGTTCTTCAATGCCTACGGCGGCGTTACCGGCCCGAAGGGCAGCCTGTGTTGGAGCGCCGGTATAACGGCCCAGAAATACGACTTCGGCGACGTACTGAGCCATGATCCGTCGGATTTGATAAATGCAAAAACCATTATCCTGTGGAGCAGAAATCCCCGGAATACAAACGTGCACCTTGTACCCTTTATAGAAAAGGCCGCACATAAGGGTGCCACAGTTATTGCCATAGACCCGTTAAAAACCGCCACCGCAGCGAAGGCCCAGCAGCACTTTGCACCGGTACCCGGCACCGACGGGGCCCTTGCCCTTGCTATGGCCAATGTAATTGTTTCAGAAAATCTCGTGGACCTTGAGTTTATCGAAAACCATGTCACAGGCTTTAACAGGTTCAGGGAATATGTGCTGGGGATTACCCCCGAGACGGGTTCGCGGATAACCGGCATACCCGCCGAAGACATAATATCCCTCGCCCGTACCTATGCCCTTAATAAGCCGTCCTGCATAATGCTTGGGTACGGCCTGCAGCGGTACAGCAACGGGGGCAACACCGTAAGGGCCATTGACGCGCTGGCGGCACTGACCGGAAATATAGGAATCCCGGGCGGCGGCGTTAATTACGCCAACAGGAGGATACCCGATTATATCGACCAGGACCTGCTGGAAGGGCCACAGCCGGCCCGGTATCAGCGCGGGTACCCGAGGCCGAAGATGGCAGCCTTCATTGAGGAGGCGGACTCGCCGCCGGTAAAAATGATATTCACCACCAGGGCCAACCCCGTTACCCAGGCAATGGACAGCGGCCGCCTTGCCAGGGCATTTTCAAGGGTGGATTTCAGGGTGACTATAGACTTGTTCCTGACCGATACCGCAGACCTGTCCGACATTGTTCTGCCCTGCAGGCATTTCCTGGAGGATGAGGATATAATATATACTTCGATGGGCCACAGCTATATTAACTACTGCAACAAAGCGGTTGAGCCGGATCCGTGGGTCCCTTCGGAATTATGGATATTCAACCGGCTGGCAAAAAGGCTTAACCTGGAAGGTTTTCCGGTGAAGGATTCAAATTGGTGGCTGGAAAGGGCTATACTGCCCCTTACCAGGCATAAGGGCATAACCCTTGAGGACCTTAAGGCGGGCCCGATGCGGCTGCCCGGCATATCCGACGTGGCGTGGGACGACTTCAGGTTCAAAACGCCGAGCGGCAGGTTTGAACTGTATTCCCAGAGGGCAAAGGAGGACGGTCAAAGCCCTATACCAATCTTTGAGGACATAAACCCCAAACCCACCGTTGAGTACCCTTACCGGCTTTTGACGCCCCACACAAGGGATTCTCTTCACTCGCAGCACTTTGTCCTTATGGGGGATGATGTGCTGCCGGTCGCATATATAAACCCGGCGGATGCGACAAAGGAGGGCATATCCGATGATGCCCGTGTACTGGTTTCAACGAAAGCCGGGCAGCTTAAATGCAGGGCAAAGGCAGACGAAGGAATAAAAGCCGGGGTTGTGATGATATACGAGGGATGGTGGATTAAAAAATCCGGGGGCGTCAACCTTCTAACCTCCGAAAGGGAAACGGACATGGGCTGCCAGGCCGCCTATTACGACTGCCTGTGCAGCATAATCAAACAATAGCAAACAACAGCAAACAACAGGGACGGTTCTTTTTGTTTGCAAACAAAAAGAACCGTCCCTGTTGTTTGTTAGTATACTTCGTGTATCCTTTTAATCTCCACCCCGGTATAATAATGCCTGAGTATTTTTTCGAAGCTGTCTCCCCTGTTTGCCATCCCGTCGGCCCCGTACTGGCTCATGCCGACACCGTGACCGTAGCCCTGGGTGGTAATAATCACCCTGTCACCTATGCAGTCTATCTTGAAATCGGTGGAATTAAGTCCCAAAGCGGCACGGACGTCCCGGCCGCTTAAAATTACGCCGCCCACCTTCACGCTTACAACCTTACCGCCCTGGCTTACCTCCATAACCTGTATCGAAGAAGCCAGGTCCTTCGCATTCAGCTTCAAACCGTCAAACTTCTGCTGCATAACCCTTGAAAAGTGGTCCGCCTTCATTTCCACCATATCCGTCAGCTTTGGGGAATGCTCCTCATAGGGGCTGGCAACGCTTCTGAGATAGGGTACCATAGCGGAGAACACTTCCTCCGAGTTCTCGGTAAACCCTCCGCTGGTCGAATGAAACAGCGGGTCAATTACTTCGCCCTGGTACACAAGTATCAGGCCCCGGGTGTCTTCAACCGCCTGGGTTACATTATTTATGTACTTTCTGTGCCCGAATATACCGAACTGTTTTCTCAGATTCTGTTTGAACTGTTCGGGTGAAATCCATGCCTGGCAGTGGGTCGAATCGGTGCATACGTCCACTTCGGGATGGTCCTTGTTCGGGCTTCCTCCGAGGGAGGTCATCCTTTTTACGGTATAGGTCCGTGCCGCCACCGCCTGCGCCTTGAGTGCCTCCAAATGAAAGCTGGCCGGCATTTCGGCCGCCACCACCCCTATGATGTATTCCTCTAGGTCCACCTTTCTTATTATTCCGTCACCGTGGAAATATACAGTCACCTCCTGGGGCCTTTCGTCTATATAACCTTTTTCGGGCTTTGAAAACAGATCGCATCCCTGGGTAACAAACACCGGCAGTACTATCGTGATAAAGCATATAAAAATAATAACGCCTACTAATGTGCGCATATCCAACCCCCTCCGGATTAGCTCTTTTAAATAATATTTATCCGGCAAACCAATTATTACTTCGTATTTTTTGTTATTTTATGGACATAATACCGGATGGAGGTGAAACAAAGACAATGGGAATGAGAAGAAGATTTGACAGGAACCGGCTGCTGGCCGCTGCCAACAGGGACAGTTTTTATATAATACTGTTTATGTGCCTGGTTGTGCTGGGAGTAACCGCCGTCTGGGTTACCAGAAATAATATCAGGTATTTCAGCCGGGAAGCCCCGCCGGGTATAGAACCGGGAATACAGGAAGAATACCGGATAGAAGAGCTGCCTGAGGTGGATGACAGTCAGACGGTTCTGATAGAAGACGGACCCGTTACAAGCGAAACCCAGGACCCGCAGCAGATAGCCGAGGCCCCCGAACCGGAAAAAACGGTAAGCGAACAGCCTAAACCGCCGGATACGTCACAACCTGCGGCGGCAGCCTCTTCTCAGCAGGCGGTTCAGGCTGTGCAGGAAGAAAGAATGATGCTTCCGCTTCAGGGCAAAATAATTATGGATTACGCCAAGGATAACCTGGTATACTCAAAAACCCTCGAGCAGTGGACCACCCATAACGGTATCGATATTGCCGCCGGGGTGGGTACTCCCGTGAGAGCGGTTATGTCGGGTAAAGTCACGGAGGTTACCAACCACCCGATGCTGGGAATAATGATTACTATTGACCACGGTAACGGACTTGTAAGCCGCTATGCAAACCTGCAGAACGGCAACATGGTTAAAGAGGACCAGAACGTGGAAAGGGGAAAGGTGATAAGCGGGGTGGGAACCTCGGCGGAGTTCGAGATTGCAGACGAACCCCACCTGCATTTTGAAGTACTTAAGAACGGAGAGCATGTGGACCCCAAGCTGTACCTGCCGAATATGTAACCCTTTAAGCAAAGGGGACTGTTGTTCCGCCGGTTTAACGGAAAAACAGCCCTCTTTTTTTGTGCCTGTAAAGTTCCGCCTATACCGAAGCGCCCCGGTAATGGCCGCCAAACCGTGCGGCTAATCCGCACGCCATATCCTGGCGCCTAAGTCCCTGAGCTTTTTGTCCAGGTCGGTATAGCCCCTGTCCAGGTGGTATATATCGTAAACCTCGGTTTTGCCGCGGGCTGTAAGGCCCGCCAGCACAAGGGCCGCCCCCGCCCTTAAATCGGTGGCCCTGACCCTGGCACCGCTGAGTTCCTCAACTCCCTGCACAACCGCGCTCCTGCCGTCTATTTTGATGCAGGCTCCCATCCTTCTTAATTCGTTCACGTGCATATACCTGTTGTCGAAAACCGTTTCAATTATTACGCTGGTACCCTGGGCGGTGCTCATGAGTGCCATCATCTGGGCCTGCATATCCGTCGGAAAGCCCGGATAGGGAAGGGTTTTGATATCCACCGCGTTTACTCTTCCACCGCTCTTCACCCTGATACTGCTGCCCTGTTCCTCCACCGTCACACCGGCTTCCTTAAGTTTTGCAATAATGGGCATAAGATGGCATTTTACAATATTGTCAACAACAACATCTCCACCGGTTATGGCGCCTGCAATCATGAAGGTACCCGCCTCTATCCTGTCGGGTATCACCGTATGGGCTGCCTGCCCCAGGCTTTCCACGCCCTCAATCCTTATGGTATCGGTACCCGCTCCCTTTATCCGGCCGCCCATTTTGTTGATAAAATTTGCAAGGTCCACTATCTCGGGTTCCTCCGCGGCATTCTCTATAACGGTTTTTCCGTCGGCCAGGGCCGCCGCCATCATTATGTTCTCGGTGGCACCTACGCTGGGAAAATCAAGATATACCCTCTCCCCCTTTAATTGTTCGGTCCTGGCCTCTATATAACCATACCCCAGGGTTATTTCCGCCCCCATCGCCCTGAAGCCCTTCAGGTGCAGGTCTATGGGCCTTGTACCTATTGCACAGCCCCCGGGCAGTGATATCCTGGCCTTACCCAGTCTGGCCAGCAGCGGCCCCATTACCAAAAAAGACGCTCTCATACGTCTTACCAGGTCATAGGGCGCCTCGTAATTGTCAATACTTTTAGAGTTTATCTCAACTTTGCTGCGGGAAACCCTCTTGATGTCCGCTCCCAACGATGCCAGAACTTCGCACATTACTTCCACATCATCCAGCATGGGTATTTCATCAAGCACGCATTTGTCACTGGCCAAAAGACTTGCGGCTATGATAGGCAGTACCGCGTTTTTTGCGCCGCTTACCCTGACAGTCCCCTTCAGCGGGGGACTGGTCTCCACCATTATTCTTGGCAATTCGCTTCCTCCCGTTCCTAATAGCTGATTAGTATTCTACCGAAATAACCGGAGAGCCAAGCCATATATAGGTTTTGTTTTCAAAGGAATTATACCGCATTGCTACATTAAGGTTAACTATTTCGTCCGCTACCTGAACATACTTTTCAATCCGGGGCGTATAGGCCGAAATGCTAATAAGTCCGTCATATATGGCTCTCTCTACTTCCTGTGCGTCAATGCTTCGAAAAACCGAATATACAATTGCTTCCATCCTGTCGGCGGGAACATTTTCCTCAAAGCTGCCTATAATACACGAAGTGGTGCGCACTTCCTCCATGGGCTCCCGGATAACCGTGCGTATTTTTTCTTCCACCGCCTTAAGGCTCTCCAGGTCCCGGCCAAGGGTAACGTCAACCACAATATTGGTTTCACAGCCTCCGGGACCGTTTTCAATACCCGAAAAGTCCATTGAATGCACTATTATTACCGTGCTGTGCCCGTCCGGACTTTTACCTATAATCGAAAGCTGGTTGTAATCACTGCTGTAGTTTTCCACCCTTTCGCTTTCAGACAGATTTATCTGCATCGCGTCCGCAACCGACAGCGCCAGTTCTTCCACTTCCCCTTTGCCGAGGAAAATATCGGTGCTGACGGCGTATGCGTTAATATTGGTTTCAACAACGGCGGCACCCGATGATCTAAATGCCCTAATCAGGGTATCCTCCGCGCCCTTTCGGTAATCAAAGGTATATTCCGCTTTGAAAACCGTGTAGAAGAGCCCCAGCAGAACCACCGGCACAATCACAAGTATCAGCTTTCTTTTCAACAGTCACACCCCCCGAAGTTTTAGGCTTTTTCGATTATTGCCCAAATCCGGGAAAGTATACCACAAATACCCGCCGCCCAAAACAAGTCCGCTGGTATTAGTATTTCTTGTTTAATTCCGCCGCTATACCATTTTTGCTTTTGTAATACTTACCTTTACGGGTATGTGTTTCCCTTTATCCAACTGGCATAATCAACCAAAATTTTTACCCTGTCCGGCATTACCTCCAGTAATCCGTCCGAAACGGAAGCTTCCCTGGTTTCCCCGTCCGCCGGTTTTAAGCTTAATCTGCCCGGAACAACGGGGGTCACAAGGGGAGCATGATCGTAATATATTCCGAGATAACCTTCCGCTCCCCTTATTGTTACGCTCCTAACACTGCCATGGAAAAAAACTCCCGCGGGAGTTATCACCAAAACTTCCGTTTCATTCATACTGTTTTTCCAGCTCCTTACTAACAGTATATTTCAAACTTCGTCTATGCTTCCTTTCATATAAAAGGCTGCCTCATCCAGATGGTCATATTTCCCACTTAGAATTTCGTCAAAACCCCTTATTGTCTCGCTTATCGGCACGTATTTGCCCTCTGTACCGGTGAAGCCCTTCGCAACAAAGAAGGGCTGTGAAAGGAACCTCTGCACCTTTCTGGCGCGGGCCACCGTAAGCCTGTCCTCCGCCGAAAGTTCGTCAATCCCCATGATGGCTATAATGTCCTGCAGTTCCCTGTACCGCTGCAGCACCTCCTGCACCCTGCGGGCGGTGTCATAGTGTTTTTTGCCCACCACCCTGGGGTCTAAAAGCCTGGAAGTGGAATCCAGCGGGTCCACCGCCGGGTATATGCCAAGCTCCACAATCTGCCTTGAAAGCACCGTGGTGGCATCAAGATGGGCAAAGGTGGTGGCGGGGGCCGGGTCGGTAAGGTCGTCGGCGGGTACATACACAGCCTGCACCGAGGTTATCGAACCCCTGCGCGTGGATGTAATCCGCTCCTGCAGCGCACCCACGTCCACCGCAAGGGTGGGCTGATACCCCACCGCCGACGGCATCCTGCCCAAAAGCGCCGAGACTTCCGAGCCCGCCTGTATGAACCTGAATATGTTATCTATAAACAGCAGTACGTCCTGTCCCTCACTGTCCCTGAAATACTCTGCCATTGTAAGGCCTGTTAGCCCCACCCTCATCCTGGCCCCCGGCGGCTCGTTCATCTGGCCGAATACAAGGGCGGTATTTTTTAAAACCCCGGATTCCTTCATCTCTGTCCACAGGTCGTTACCCTCCCGGGTCCTTTCCCCTACACCGGTGAAAACCGAAAAACCGCCGTGCTCTGCGGCTATGCTGCGTATAAGCTCCATTATAAGTACCGTCTTGCCCACCCCCGCTCCGCCGAACAGGCCTACCTTGCCGCCCTTCGGATAGGGAGCCAGAAGGTCGATAACCTTTATTCCGGTTTCAAATATTTCGGTTGACGCAGCCTGTTCTTCAACCCCCGGCGCGGGCCTGTGGATTTCCCAGTACTCGTCGGTTTTTGGCTCTCCTTCGCCGTCTATCGGCCGGCCCAAAACGTTGAACATCCTTCCCAGGGTACCCCTTCCCACCGGCACCGATATCGGAGAGCCGGTATCCACCGCTGTCAGCCCCCGCATCAGCCCGTCGGTTGACGACATGGCAATACAGCGCACCATATCGTCGCCCATATGCCTGGCCACTTCCACCACGACGTTTTTGTCCCGGTGCAGGATACTGACTGCACTATTAATGGCGGGAAGGTTCTGCCGTTTAAATCTTATATCCACCACCGGCCCAATTACCTGGGTTACCGTTCCGGTATCGTCCTTCATTCCTTAATGCCTCCCTTGATGTAATGCTTCCGCTCCACCTATTATCTCTGTAATCTCCCCGGTTATAAGCCCCTGCCTTGCCCGGTTGTATGAAAGGGTCAGCTCCTCTATCATATTTTGTGCATTATCGGTGGCGGACTCCATGGCCAGTCTCCTTGCCGCCTGCTCGCTTACCGATGCTTCCACCAGGGCACCGTATATTACTCCGCGGAGAAAAACTGGTATAACGACGTCCAGCACTACACTGTATGAGGGTTCAAAGACTGGAATGTCTCCGCCGTCCTGCTGCGATAATCCTTCATGGTCCGCCGAAGGGGGCGTTTCATGGTCCGCCGGGCGGGGCGCCGGCGGTATCAGCTGTATTACCTCCGGCTGCTGGGAAATGGCGGATATAAATTTTGTATAGGCAAGACATATTCTGTCCACGGTACCGC
>Ga0334892_1000295_pt1 | contig 71740 bp, 65 predicted proteins | sample GraSluR3_MG_4_FD_207213 | JGI IMG/M metagenome (GOLD analysis project Ga0334892, IMG submission 207213) | Sludge microbial communities from methane-producing bioreactor in Wageningen University, Netherlands - Granular Sludge_15_04-R3 | ecosystem: Engineered > Bioreactor > Anaerobic >...
CTTGTTTTCCCTCCTTGTCTTGCCGACTTAGAGGGTATTATTCAAGCTGGTGATGGCAATGCCTTCTTAATTGCCGGGTTATGTATTTTTAACTGCCGTTTTATGTATTTCTATTATGCCGAAAACATGCAGGAGAAAAAAACAGAAGTATCCATCCGGTTCAATACAGGAACAAAATTGATCTGCTTGAACCGCAGCAGGTTGAGATGATTCATGAAGCCTCTCTGACTATATTAGAAAAGATCGGAATCAAGATGCCCCATCACAGAGTGCAAAACATCCTGGCTGAAGGGGGAGCTATAATCGATCGGGAGCAGAACCGGGTTTTCTTTCCTCCCGATCTGGTTGAGAGAACAATAAAGCAGGCACCGGACCATTACACCCTCTGTGCCCGCCTTGCTGAAAATGATCTACCATTAGACGGCAATCACGGTTATCTTACCCTTGATGGTTGTGGTCTGCAGGTTCTGGATCTGGACACGGGAAAACTGAGAAAATCAACACTAAAAGATCTTGAAGAAGCAACTTTGGTAGCTGATTATCTAAATGAAGTGGCTTTTTTGTGGCCAATTATCAGTGCCCAGGATTGTCCGGCATCCAGGCAGCCTCTGCATGAACTGGCAGCACAACTTTCCATGTCGGGCAAGCATGTTCAGGCCATGACAGCTGTTAATGGCCGCTCAGCACGCGGATCAGTGGAGATCGCCTCCCTGGTTGCCGGTGGTGCAGAAGCTTTACGTAAAAGGCCGATCATCTCAAATTTTCAGTGCAGCATTAGTCCGCTAGCCTATGATCCCGAAGGGCTGGAAGCGGTCATGGTTTTTGCCGATGCCGGAGTACCAACAGGATTTTTGACCATGCAGATCTGTTGTTCCACTGCCCCATCAACTGTAGCAGGCAGCATGGCCCAGGCCAATGCCGAAGTGCTGGCCGGCCTGGTTTTTCTACAGCTTTATCGCCCCGGAGCTCCGACCTTTTACGGGTCCTGTGCAACAGTAATGGAGTTAAGCAGCGGTTCAGTTTGCTGCGGTGGGCCGGAAGACTTTCAGATGCAGGCTTTTTCAGCACAGATGGCCCGATATTATAAACTGCCTTCTAATGTAGGCACTTTTGCCACAGGAGCCAAAGCCTCTAACTGGCATGCCGGTGTTGAAAACACTCTTTCCGGTACAATCAGTATGCTGTCCGGAGCAGATATGATGTGTGGTGCAGGACTGCTGGCCGGGGCAGTAATTTTTTCCTATGAGCAGCTGCTGCTTGATTGTGAAATTTACGAACTGATCAGGCGTACAACCAGCGGTATAAAGGTTAACCGGGAAACTCTTGCCCTGGACACAATTGCTGCTGTTGGACCGGAAGGCCACTTTATGGTTGAACCACATACCCTGGCTCACATGCGGGATTTATGGCAGCCCGCGCTGATCAACAGGGCGCCATACGGCAAATGGCTGGCAGAAGGATGCCGTGAAGCAGAAGAGCAGGCCAGGGAAAAAACTCGCTGGATCCTGGACAACCACAAGTCTGCTCCCCTGGAAAAGCATCTACTGCAGGAAATTAACCAGATTATTGAAAACTACTGATAGTAGCACAACTAAGATCGCGCTTTCAACCTGAAAAAGATTATTGGTCTCCAGAATACTTTAAGGAGCAACAAGGCTGACAGTATCAAGAGACCCCAGACCAGATCGGGATGGTAAAGCCCAAGTAACCGCCAGACCGGAAAACCGGCACCGGCAGGAATAATAATAAACACTATCAGGGGCAGCACTGCATCAAGGAAAAGCGGAAAGGCCAGACGCAAAAACAGGGATAGAAAACCCTTCGGGTATTCAGCTCTGATTCTCTGAGCCCATCTTCCGGGGAGAAGAATAATAGACCTGACAGTTAATAGCAATAAAACTGCCAGCAAAGCCAGGCTACAGTGGTAAAAGGCACGCGATACTTTAGCCCCGGTATAAGGATCTTCGCTTCTGATCAGATCGGCTACCGCCAGTGCCAGGGGCATGGCAGGCAGTTCAATCATAGTTCCTATGTTAGTCAGTACAATAATACCCCACTGCTCCTGCGGTGAAAAAACCATACCCGCGTTAAAACCCTGGGTCATCCCGTCATGCATAATCAGGGTAGCTGACTGGTCTTCAACAGCTACCAGCCCCATGGCATAAACACTCTCCCCTTCCGCTACACGCCCCGGTTTATAAAGTCCAGCTAATCCTGCCTCTGAAATAACTCTGCTGCCGGCATAGCTGCCACCACCGAGGTGCATTAACAGGTAGCGGCACATATCTTCAGCAGTGGAAATTATAAAACCGGCGGCCAGGGCACTGTCCAGATACTGTACTTCACCGCCTACAGGAAATCCGATAATTTTGGTATGGCCTTCAGCCATTCCCGCTGACATACCTTCACTGCGTGTCAAAAAGCTGTTTGTCATCCCCAGGGGCATGAAAATATTATCACGAATATGATCTGCATACCCGCTTTTGCTTAACTCATCTACCAGAAGACCCAAAATTATGTAATTAGCATTGGAATAGATATATCGTTCACCCGGCCGATCTACCAGGGATACTGTGCTTAATGCTCTTACTTCTTCTTCCATGCTCAATAAGCTGCTGTGGGCTAAAGAGGTAACTCCGGCTTCATTGGGTATACCGCTGGTTTGAACCAGCAGGTGTCTGACCGTAATATCACCGGCTTCGAAATCTCCGGCCATCGTGAACCAGGGCAGGTAATCCTGCACCGTTTTATCCAGTTCCAGCCTGCCTTCTTCAACCAACTGCATGGCGGCCAGGGCAGTAAATGATTTACTGACTGACCCTATAATGAATGGCGTTTGCGAACTTACGGGTCTGTTATCCCCGGCACTGCCGTATCCGTTTAAAAACACCACTTCATCATCATAAACAATTCCCAGGGAGAGCCCGGGAATACGGGATATTCTCATTTCTTCTTCTATAAAATTATCAATTTGCTCAGCATCAATATTAATTGCCGCTGATACCGTTACCGGAACAAGAGCTGTAATTATCAGGGCAGCTGCAATAATTGTCAGGCATTTATTCATATATCTAACTCCTTTCAGATAAACAGGGAAAACAGAAAACCATCAGGAATGTGTACGGCACATATAAACTTTCCTGCTTCGTATTTTAAACCTTGTAAATTTTGCAGAGCATAGCCCGGCTGCACCAGCCGCCGGTTAGTGGATCTAGTGTAGCGGGATCGTCAATTGTCAACACGTTGGCGTTCGATTCGAGAGCGCCAAATAGATCTGGCAAAGAACCTTCTTTTTCCGGAAACCACCAACTGGCTTCAACGTTTACGAAATCCGGGCGCATCCCTTCCGCAAGGGAAGCTTTTTGTTTAATCCTTCCGCGTACAGTTTCGATGTATACCCAATCCCCTTCATTAATACCATACTTTTCCGCGGTGACGGGATGGATCTTAACCAGGGGATCGGGATGTCTTTCGCGCAGCCCCATACCGGGGTGCCGGTGTTCAGAATGAAACTGGGGCATAAACCTGCCTCCGGTTGATAGAAGCAGCGGATACTCTTTATACACACCGGGAGTCCTGACCGGACTTTCCGGCGGCTCTTCATAAAAGGGCAGAGGATCATATCCGAGTTTTTCAAAAATAGTGGTATAAAGCTCTACCTTACCCGTGGGAGTGGAAAATCCATCGCGCTTATACTTTTGCAGATTCTTGCCATCAGGTATAAGCATTCCTTTTTCAACGTATTCTTCAAAAGATAAATCCAGGTCTTTAATCCGGTAATTAATTACATCTTCCAGGCTATCCCAGGGCCAGTGCTCTTCCTGTCCCAACCTTCTGCCCAGTGCACTCCAAAACTGGTAGTCATCATGGCGGTCGCCGAGCGGGGGAATAGCTCTTTCACCACCAATTACCACGGGCAACCAGTCTTCTGTCGTGGTGCACAAAGGCCTTTCCAGCCAACTGGCTGCAGGCAGCACATAATCGGCCAGCTGGGCAGTAGGTGTCATCCAGTAATCGAGCACCACATGCAGATCCAGATTATCATGGGTTAAAGCTTCCAGCACCAGTTTAGTATTGGCCGCCCACATAACCGGATTGCTGGCCCATGTGATCAACGCTTTCAGGGGATACGGTTTTTCAGAAATAATCTGCCGCAGAGCCAGCGGGGTAGATACCTGCAGATAATGCAGCTGGGGACAGGATATGCCAAGCTGCTTTTCATACAGTGGCGCCACCAATTCCCAGGCTGGCCAGGACATCAACTTAAACCGGTCGCTGCCGATCATTAATTTACGTTTTTCTTCAGGAAAAACCTCTGTCAGTTCAAGTTCCGATTCACTAAGAAATTTTTTCCCTCCAAAGTGGGTAGTGGGAGTGCTGATCAAATCTCCACCGCTGATATCCAGGTTGCCCGTTATTGCCCCCAGGATAACCCTGGCCTGCTCCACCCTGCCCGCGTTCAACCCAATTTGATCGGTAGCCACCCCGCAGTTAATGCAGGAAGCTTCACTGGTAGCATATAAACGGGCTGATTCCCTGATTTCATCAGTTGTGAGCCCGGTGATACCGGCCACTTTTTCGGGTGTATAACAGGCGACCCTAGTTTTAAGCTCCTCAAAACCATGAGTCCATTTACCGACAAACTCGCTGTCGTATAAACCCTCGTTTATAATCACGTTGATCCAACCCAGGGCCAGGGCACCGTCGGTGCCGGGCCTCAGCCGCAGGCATATGTCAGCATACTCTCCCCCGCTTGAAATCTGCGGATCAATAGCAATAATTTTAAGCTGGCCGACCTCTTTTTTCTTTTTAAGAACTTTCCACTGTAATGGTCGGGCTTCCCTGGGGTTTGCGCCCCACAACACCACACATTTTGATCTGGGTATATCGGGAAATATCATTGCCCCGGCCATTGCCAGGTTTATGCTGTAGACGTTACACAGGCAGACCATGCCCGGAGTTATTATATTCTGAGGATTACCAAAAAGGTTAAGGAAGCGGGCCCTGGCCCAGAAAAGATCACTGCGGTAGGTCCCCTCCGCCACGGCCAGGCTTTCGGGGCCGTAATCCTTCCTGACGGATTGCAGCCTGTCGGCGATTTCATCCATAGCTTTTTCCCAGGGTATTTTTTGCCATTTTCCTTCTCCGCGTTTTCCAACTCTTTTAAGTGCATGCTGAAGCTGGTCGGGATGATACAGCCATTTTGGAGCTTTTACAGCCCTTTCACAGATATGGCCGCGGCTCCCGGGATGATCGGGGTTACCGCTTACCTTAACAACACGTCCATCTTCTACATGAACCAGGACGCCGCAGTTATGATGACAAAAAAAACAACCAGCTTTTTTTATCGCTTTTTCAGGTTGCATATATTTCTCCTTTATACCGATGATTTTTATTTATTCATCGCTCAGACAGTCTGTCCCTGCCTGTTATGATAATTGTTAAGCTTACGGGGCAATATTTTTTTTATCAACATATTCTTTAGCTTCCTTACCCGTTAAATGTTCTACGTCAATGGCTATTATGAGCGAGCTGCGGCAACCTTCTATTTCTCTGCGCTTAGTTTCTGCAGGCTGATCAGCCGAATATTTTTCCACCAGAGCTTCAAATGCTGTAAACCATTCCTGCCCTTCGACAATTCTAGCCCTGCCGAAAGCTATAACAGAACGAAAATACGAAGTGTACTCCTCACTAACAATAGTATCTTCATCAACCATGGCAAAGGACACCCTTGGATCTTTTAATACAGCATCTATTTTATGCCCTGCTTTTGCTGAATGAAAATATATTGTGTTGTCATGATAAACGTAATTTAACGGAACGGCATAAGGGTAATCATTATCGCCGAGACAGGCCAGAACACCGTTGGAACACCTGGCCATTACCGCTTCAGTTAAATGCTTTGAAAGCAATTGCTTGCCTCTTCTCATAGCCCTGAACATTAGCATTCCCCGCTTTCCAATTTAATAATTTTAACAGCAAGTTTAACTATTATGTCTGACAAAAATAACTGCAGTAAAACATTTTATTACCTTATTTTCAGGGATTATGCACCAGGAAAACACCTTCTCATAAAGCTACGGAATCCCATTTCCAAGAATCAACAAATTCCTTAAATTTCTCTTCAACCGGAGAAAGAGCCCTGCCTGAGCAGTAAACCAGGCTGAACTGCCTCTTGAGATCCAAATCCTCTATTGCATATTGCTTTAAGCGGCCTGATGCAACTTCAGATATAACAGCAATTTCGGAGACAAAACTGATCCCGACCCCCAGAGACACCATCTTTTTTATCGCTTCCAGACTGTCGTTGATAATCTGGGAGTGAAAAATACTCATATCCAGCTGCTTTTCTTTCATTGCTTTTTCAATCAGCAATCTGGTGCCCGAACCTTCTTCTCTAAGTACAATATCTTCACCAATAAAACTATTAATACTGATTGGATCATCCGTAACTATTTTATCGGGATTAGTAATAAGAACCAGTCTGTCATTATAAAAATCAATGTATTGAAGTTTTATGTTAGAATACTTTGCCCCGACAAACCCCAAGTTGATCCTGCCCGAAACAATCTCCTCAACTACTTCTTTTGAATCCTTATGACTGATAGAAAAACGCACCAGGGGATATATTTCTTTAAAAGCTTTAACAATATAAGGAAGCAGGTATTGTTCCGGTATTGTGCTGCTGCAAATCTCCAGCAGTCCTTCAATATTATTCTTATATTCACTGATTGAGTGCTTGGCATTGTCATATATATTAATGATTTCAGCAGCATAACGATAGAAGATCTTACCGCCCTCTGTCAGGACTACTTCCTTTCTTTTTCTGTCAAATAAAGCAATACCAAGTTCCTTCTCAAGCTTCTGGATGCTGATAGTAATAGCCGGCTGGGAAACAAATAAAATATCTGCTGCCCTGGAAAAACTTTTTTTTCGGGCTACGGCTACAAAACACTCAACCTGTTTGAACTCCATTTTAATCTCCTCTTTTTGCAATTAATTATAACTGATGTTTAATCTCAGGTTCATTATTAATTCGGTAAATAAAAGAACCATTAATAATAAATAATATATATTGGAAAACATATTCTCCTCAAGTTAGAGTAATTATAGCAATATTATACTATACTAACCATAGAAATGGGGTAATTTAACAAAAGATGAAAAATCTATTAGCTACCAGGTGGGGAATTATCATTGTCGGAATTGTTATCGGGATTATTGCTTCACTCCTGCAGCTCTGGGGCAACCCTGCCAATATGGGCATTTGCGTTGCCTGCTTTGTTCGCGATATGACTGGCGCGCTTGGCTTGCACCGGGCTGCCGTAGTCCAATACCTGCGTCCGGAAATCATTGGTTTTGTTTTAGGCTCATTTGGAGCAGCATACCTGTTTAAAGAATTTAAACCACGATCTGGTTCCGCACCAATCGTCAGATTTATTCTTGGTGTTTTCGCCATGATTGGAGCCCTTGTTTTTCTTGGTTGTCCCTGGCGAGCGCTGCTTCGTCTGGCCGGTGGCGACTGGAACGCCATCCTGGGGCTGCTGGGTCTGGCAGTCGGCATCTGGATCGGGACAAGATTCCTGAAGAATGGTTACAATCTAGGAGCAACACGCAAAACACATACTTCTGTGGGCTGGATTTTTCCCGTGATTATGGCCGGCTTGCTGGTATTAATGCTTTTAAATCCGCAATTAGCCGGCGAACCACAGAGCGGCGTTTTATTCTATAGCGTTGAAGGTCCGGGATCAATGCATGCGCCATTAATCGTATCTTTAATCTTAGGGTTGGTTATTGGCTTCATTGCGCAAAAAAGCCGCTTTTGCACCATGGGAGCAATCCGTGACCTGATTCTTTTTAAACAGACACACCTCTTTTTAGGAATAGTTGGGCTGGCTGTTGCAGCTTTTGTAACAAACCTGCTTATTAACCAATTTAACCCTGGTTTTGTCGGACAACCGGTAGCCCATTCCATGCACTTTTGGAATTTTGCCGGAATGGCCCTGGCAGGACTTGCTTTTTCCCTGGCAGGCGGTTGTCCGGGTCGACAGCTGTTCCTTTCCGGAGAAGGAGATGGTGATGCTGCTGTTTTTGTGGTTGGAATGATTGTAGGTGCAGGCTTTGCCCACAACTTCGGATTAGCCAGCTCACCTGCAGGAGCCACACCGGCAGGAATCACAGCACTTGTTATCGGGCTTATAGTGTGCCTGTTGATCGGTTTTACCATGCGAGATAAATAACAGGAGGAATTCATAAATGAATAACATCGTTGATGCCAGAGGCTTTTCATGCCCACAACCGGTTATCATGACAATTAATGAGATCAATAAAGTAAAAAACGGAACAATTAAAATATTGGTTGATACAGATACTGCAAAAGAAAATGTAAGCCGTGCCTCCAAAGCCCAGGGCTGGGAAGTTACCGATATAAAACCGGAAGATGACGGTTTCAAGGTTACAATAACGAAAGAAGGCTAGTTATGTTTAAACGATTTAAAAACAAGCAAACTGCCACTGTGCAAAAACATGACCGGGGCATACTGGTTTTTGAAAATACTACTGAAGTTATCAGAGCTGAAAAAGTGTTGAAAGATGAAGGATGGGATATACAGGTCAAAGGGCCGCCTCCAGAAATACGCAGCGGTTGCGACCTTGTAATTGAATTCCCTCTGATTGAAGAATTATCAATCATCAGGAAGCTTTCCAGGGTTAATGTAAAGCCTTTACAAACAGTTCCGGTTAATAGTATTTTACTTGAACCGGTTGATCTTCTTCATGAAAAGACTTACGGGAAATTCATTATGGTCAGAGCTGCAAACATGAAAATAACAGTTGATAAAGATACTCAGTTAATTGTTAATGTATCCGGAGGCGGCTGCCCTGATGTCCCTTACCTTGCTGAGCAGATGGTCGATAAGTATCTGCACGATACTCCACACCCCAGAGACATTGGTTATACTTTATGTGCCTATGCTCTGCAAATTGCTTACGACCGGGTGGTGAAACTATGCTCGGCATAGTTGGCACGGTTCCTGAAGATAATTTTCCGATTATTTCCGGAACTGCATTGTTGGATGATAAGCACATTGTTATTAACAACAAGCGAATTTGCGTTAATCGCGGCACTCCGGCCATGATAGCAGCCGCCACAAAAACACTTCAGTATATGAACAAACCAAACCCTTACTGTTTTTTAGTAGGAGATATTGGCAATGGTGAAGGGTGTAAAAGTCTCTATAAACATTTGACAGCCACTCTTGATAAAACACAATTAAAAACCTTGGCTTTACACTACTTTCAACCGGATGTTAATTTGTTTAAAGAGTTCCTGGCAGTTATAAATAGCATTTCTGACCGTCCAACTTTAATTGCTGATGCTGGCTTTATGTATGTCGCTAAAATGGGCGGCGATGCGTCTTATTTCGATTTGTTTACTCCGGATGCGGGAGAACTTGCTTACCTGGCCGATGAAAAGGCTCCACACCCTTTTTATACAAGAGGTTTCATTTTACATGAAGAAAACCAGGTTCCTGAATTAATCAAAAGAGCATACACACATAACAACGCTGCCAAACACCTGCTTGTTAAAGGGGTTATAGATTATGTAGCCGACAGGAATGGCATAATTGGAACTGTCAATAGCCCTCAAGAAGTTGCGCTTGAAGCGATAGGAGGCACTGGAGACACTTTAACCGGTATAGTTTCTGCCTTGATAGAAACAGGCAGGAACATAAAAACTTCATCACTTGAAGCAGCTAAGATTAACAGGCTTGCCGGTTACCTTGCCAAACCTGATCCGGCTACACAGATATATGACATCATCAGCCATATACCTCAAGCACTTGAAGAGGTATTTAAGAATCAGGTTTAAGTCTACATACTTATTATTAATTGTATAGCCCTATAAGCATTAAGGTTTTTGCATTTAACTGCAAAAACCTTAATGCTTAAGCCAAACTATCCGGTGCACTCAGTTAAACTGCAGTATAATCACCGTAATTATAAGAAACTATAAAGATGCTTTCTATGCTGCTTTTAATATAATTTTTTGGCCAACATAAACGTCTTTCAATGCATGATACCTACTTTTACTGCCCTACCAGTATACTAATGCTTATTCAATTTCACAAACTTTAACCGGCCTGTTGATGCGATATGACTTACTGGCAGCAAGTGCAATCAGAATTGGTTTTAAACCATCATCTCCTGATACTTCAGGTTCCTTATCATAGATAATTGCTTCAACAAATGCCTTCATCTCAGCGACAAAGGAGTTATCATATCGTTCAATGAAAAAACTATACGGTTTGTCGCTATAAATACCAGCTGCAGTACTAATAACTGTTGTTGAAGGCAAATCATTATAATCAGCTACACAGCCTAATGAACCAAATACTTCGACGCGTTGATCATAACCGAAATCTGATTTTCTGCTATTACTTATTACTCCAAGGGCACCACTTTCGAATTTTAAAGTAACAACCGCAGTATCAATATCACCAATTTCACCAATTTTTTTATCAACAAGAACCGAGCCGGCAGCGAATACTTCAACTACTTCGCTGCCGGAAAGGTATCTGGCCATATCAAAATCATGAATAGTCATATCCATAAACAAGCCTCCTGAAACCATACAGTATTCCAATGGTGGCGGTGTCGGATCTTTTGATGAAATACAAATTAAGTGCGGCTCTCCTATTATTCCGGACAGTACTGCACTTCTTACACTTCGATGATTATGATCAAATCGTCTGTTGAAACCTATTTGAAGCTTTACACCGCTAACCTTTACCGCCTGTAAAGCTTCTCTGGCCTTATTAATATTTAAAGCCATCGGCTTTTCACAAAAGATATGCTTTCCTGCCCTTGCCGCTTCAATAATCATGTCTGCATGAGTATCCGTACATGAGCATATCAACACTGCCTCAACCTCTGACGTATTAATGACCTCTTTATAATCATTTGTTATGTTACTAATACCATATACATCTGACAGATTATCAAGATTATCTAAACAGATGTCTGCAACAATTTTTACCTCAGCTTCTTTTATATGGGATGCAATGTTCTCAACATGCAGCCTTCCAATTCTTCCAGCGCCAATAACCCCAATAGATAGCCTGTTTCGCATCTGGAATCATCTCCTTTTCTCTTATACAACAGCTATAAAACAATCATAATGCCCAACATTTTTTACTTTAACCTTTCGCTGGCCAGTTTTTCATTTATCGTTTTAATATTTTCCAGGCCTCTGGCGGCAGCAGTAATAGCATCGGGGAATGGCAAACATTCAAAAGCAGCATAATCATCATATTCAATCTGGCGCAATTTTTTTATAATCGATTTAAAGTTCAGATGACCGGCACCAGGGTATCTCCGATTACTGTCCGCCAAATGAACATGTCCGAGCATACATTCACAAAGGTTGATACTTTGTTCAAGGCTGGTTTCCTCAATATTCATATGAAACGTATCAATCAGTAATTTTATATTTTTCATTTTAATTTGATCCATAAACAATATGGTTTCTTCAACTGTATTCAAATAGTCTAGCTCATAGCGGTTAATCGGCTCCAATAACAAAATGACATTTTTTCCACCTGCGTACTCGGCTAACTCACAAATACCCTCTAAACAATATTTTTCTGAAAGATCTTTTCCTTTTGTGTGATGGGCTTTTCCTTTTATCGATCCTATTATTACTGCGCAATCTAGTTTATTAGCCAGATCAACATGATCTCTTAACCGCTGTATTGCTTTTTTTCTAATCCACTTGTCACTGTCTGTTAATGACAGTTTATCTATTACATAAGCCATACCAGTGCCTATTGTTGATATGCCAAACTGTTTTTCCAGGCAATATTCCTTCATTCTCACATCATCAATATCAGAGGCATATCTCAGGTGTATTTCCATTGAATCATACCCAATTGTCTGGGCAGCTTTTATACTTTCAAATATATTGCCCCTGAATAAAATTGGTGCCGTTTCTGATGCTTCGAGTGCTGCAGTTACACTAAACTTCATGTTTTTGCTCCTCATACCGCTTTTTGCCAATCTTTAAACGAATTCTTATCTTAAGCAAATCCTTAAATTACAGCTTATTGAACACCCCGATAGCCGGTAATTCATAAACTGACTTCCATCCTTCGCTAAACGGCTCTTTTAAGAAAGGTTCCATTTCTTTTGCCGTTCGCAGTGTAACTTTTTCAACGGGTGGCAATACCCCCACTGGAAAAGCTTCTAATACCTGATCATGGAGAAGGGTTAAATACTTAAGGATGGCGGCAATCGGCCGCTTCCCTTTTTTAGCTGTAGATAAAGAAGGTTTACCAACAACACCTTGTGGGGTTGCAGCCCTTTCAATAGCCATGTGTCCCTCTGCCTGAGACCACCTGTTCGGCCTGTTGAAAGGATCTACGGACTTATCAAAATGCCCATCCGGGAGAAAACTCTCACCTTCGGCATCTTCAACAGCATTCATGTCTATCATATCTTTAAATAACAATAATGCTATTGAAGTTTCACTTTCATCTGCATGAACAAAATGAGTTTCCAGGCTATCTTTTTGATTTGTCGGATAAAAGAACTCTCGGACGGCTCTATGCCAATCTGTAACCATAAAAAAACCGGGAAGATGATATCGCTTCATAAATTCGTGGATTGCAGATTCAAGCATCCAAAGGTGCCCGTGATTATTTACAAGGATTATTTTTCGATAACCGTCATTCCATAACCCCAGCATCGTGTATATAAGAGTTTCTTTCACTACTTCTTCGGGCATTATTACCGTTCCAGGCATACCTAGATGATGATATGGATGTCCGCCATAATTCAAAGGAGTAAAAGCAAGATTAACTTCTCTACCCTGCTTTTTGGTATATCTTCTTACCCCTTCAAGAATTTGAGTTGCCATAAAAGTATCAAGTCCGCTATTAGCATGTAAACCATGGTTTTCGGTACATCCAATCGGCAAGAATACTATGTCATTTTTTCTTCTCTTCTCTAAAGCTTTTACCCTGGGGGTATTCTGAATATACGTTCCGGCTTTTCCCAGTTCAGGAGCAGAAGGTATTTCATATTCTTTGAGTATCTGATCTATCTCTTCTTCAGTTTTGTCCCATATTTCCTTTTTTAATCGTCCAACAGAATTATCTTCAAATTTAATAGCCGGATTATCCGTATAGAGCCATTGTTTATCTTTATCAGCCATTTATAATCCTCCTTGTTACTTTCAACAAAAATTAAGTATTCTTTTCTGTATCAAATCCTGCATGTAATTTTGCATTCTTTACGATTCGTTCCGAGCTGAACTATATTTTCTATAACCTCATCAATATTAATTTTCTTTGTAATCATTGGCAGCATATCCATGCCATCACCCATTGATTCAATCACTCTGGTAAAATTTCCATGCCCGGAATGGCCCTGTGCACCAATAATACTTGCTCTCCTGACCTGCAACACTTCACCATTTACAGGCATACTTGCATCAGCCCTTGCGACTACTACTACTTTACTGTTCAACACTCTACCTTCCCAAATCATCTTCTCAATTAATGGATATACGGTTGTTGGCAATCCGGTTGCTTCAAGATATAAGGAAGCTCCCATCCCATTGGTCAACTCTAAAACCCTTTGAATAGAATCCTCTTTCAAGGGGTTTACTATACTGTCTGCACCAAGCTTTTTTCCTATCAATGCCCTTTCTTCCTCAGGTTCAACTATTATAATTTTTGCTGCACCCTGCCTCTTTAATATTGCGCATGCGGCTAACCCTACCGGACCGCCACCCATTATAACCACGTTATCTCCCGGGCAAATACCTCCACCTCGTTCAATAACTGCATTGTATGCAACACTGGTCGGTTCAACTAAGCTTCCTGCGTAGAAGATGTCATCTCCCTGATACACATTTTCCAGTGGTTTTAAATTCCATATTACCTTTGACGGCAATACTATATACCTGGCAAATGCACCGTTAATATTAAAGCCAATCTCATCTAACCTTTCACAATGATTCGGATAGCCATCGGCACATGGCTTGCATTGCCCACACCAAATCATTTCCTCAGCACAAACAATTTCTCCGCCTTTATAAGGCTTATTAGTCCATTTATCAAAAGCATTATCACCCGCCGCTATAACTACACCTGAAAGCTCATGACCTAATATTACCGGGAACCCGGAAAGGCCGGGATAAAGCATATAACCTTCTTCGTCCTGCTGAGCCAAATGAACATCTGAGCCACAGATTCCACATGTTTTCACTTCAATCAGCACTTCACCAGGTCCGGGGTTAGGCACTGGATATTCAATCACCTTCATACGCGGATTGCGCCATACTTTGCTTCCCTGGTAAGATTGCATCTTAATAATATCCTTAGGCCCAATTTTATAACCGGGCCTTGGATCCCAGTCTGCGAACAATGTTACGCCATCCATAGTATCTTGCATGTAATCAACTCCTGTCAGATTAAGTAACTGCAAACGTTTGCAAATTTTCCATAAAAATTAAACTGCCCTCGTTGTTCCCCTTATAATTAGTTGTGGTTCTAAAACATGCTGGTATTTGTGATCGCTGTTTTGTTCACTGCCGGTTACCCTATTAAAAAGAATGTTGGCTGCAGAAAAACCCATTTCATATTTAGGTTGAGCTATTGTTGTCAAATTTATCTTAGGTAAAGATGCAAATGCAATATCATCAAACCCAATTACTGATACATCTTGAGGAACACCGTAACCGTTACTTTCCAAGGCTTCAATAATGCCAAGCGCAATAATATCGTTTGCAGCGATTAGACCCGTCGGCACTCTTTTAGTTTTTACTAACTCCATAGCCGCTGTATAACCACTCTCTCGCTTGAAACTGCTGCTTTTAACCATGCTTATATCCATTTTTATACTGTAACACTTGAGAGCATCCATGTAACCCTTGATCCTATCGCGGTTGCTGATCGAATTCTCACTGCCACCAATGAACGCAATATTGGAATGACCTAATTTTATAAGATGCTCTGTAGCTATATATGATGCTTTTATATTATCAACAATTACAAACATTTCATTGGGGTCCCCGGACATACTGCTGATATAAACAACGGGAATGTCTAACTTCTCTTTCTTAATTCTTTCATGTGTACCCTCTTCAACAGGGGCCATTATCAGTCCCTCTACTCTTTTTTCCTGTAAAGCTCTGATGTAAACCAGTTCTTTCTCGCTTTCCCAGTTTGAATTACACAGGAAGACATTCCTTTTATTGAGACTGGCAAAATCTTCTATCCCGCGCGCGACCTCTGGGAAATAAGGGTTGGTAATATCAGGAATAACCAGGCCAATCATGTTAGTACTTTTACTCACCAAACCTCTGGCAATCGCATTGGGAGAATATCCTTGTTCTTTTGCAATCCTTACTATTCTGTCTCTCGTTTCAAGCTTTACCCCTGGTATATCATTTAATGCTCTTGATACAGTTGAATAAGAAACATTTGCGATTTTTGCTATATCTTTTATTGTCACACTCATACATTCTTACCTTCTCTTAAGCGCATTTGAGTTTTATACTTTCAGTATATAAAACGTTTGCAAAGCAGTCAATATAATAATTTATTTCTACCATTTCAAACCGTATTAATTGATAAAAATATGTTTTTTTAACAAAACCAACCATCTTATTAATGTTTTCTCCTTAAGGAGACCGTGTCTTTAAACTGAATTACTCATGAATAATTATAGTTTTATTTAACCATTATCCTGTATCCACAGGTAAAGGTTTCCCCTGGGTTAAGTTTAAGCAAGCCTTCTTTTTCTGTTAATTCGTGCGAATCGGTAAAGGTTGAATCAATCCCGTACCAAGGTTCTATACAGACAAAATGAGATTCCCCGAAAGACCAGATCCCCAGGTATGGGAATCCCTCATACTCTACCCTAACCGCTTTATTGTGATTGTGACTGCACATTTCAACCCAGTTCGATTTTGTCCCTTCCAATACTATAGCCCCTCTATCGAAAAGGCTATGGGACAACCTTATCTTTCTTGATTTATTTAAAAATTCTTCAGACTTTCCTGTCAACAAAGCACCTTCTTTTATTCTTCTTTTAACGGTTTCGTTTTTTTCAAAAACCAACAGATAATCACTAATGTTTTCATCGCGATATAAGGGACACTGAAAAAATGGATGAGCGCCAATGGAAAAAAGCATACTACCCGTATCAAGATTTGAAACCTCAAATATTATGCTTAGTGCTTCATCTTCAAGGGTATAGCGAATTCCCAGTTCAAACTTAAAAGGATATTGCTGCAATGTATTATGATTATACTGGGCTTGATAAGAAAGCATGTCCACTTTTTTTTCAACCATAACAAATTTCAACTGGCTGCCAAAACCGTGTAAACCCATTTCGTAAGATTTGCCTTGATAGGTATAACGGTCTTCCGGAAGACTTCCTACTACAGGAAACAGCAGGGGTGAATGACCGGAATAATTATCTGTATTATCCTGCCAAAGATAATCTAACTGTTCATCACACCTCTTTAAACTAACTAATTCTGCACCTGCTAATTTAACTGCAGCTTTTATCTTTCCATTTTCAATAGAATCAATCATACCAGCACCCCTTTACCCTCATCATCTTGATATCTTGTTATTGAACACACTCCCTCCTGGTTTAACTTTATTTAAAGTGCAGCAAAATAATACTTACTTTATCAGCTTTTTTCATGGACAATATTATATAAATTTCGGCTAACCTCAGCCGGTTTAGCTGCCTGTATAACATTTCGGCCATATACTATACCACTGGCTCCGGCAGCCATTTGCAAGGCTGCTTTTTGATAAACTGCTTCTTCACTATCAAGGTCTCCACCAAGCACCCAGATCGGAATTTTTACTGCTTTCACCAGGCGGCGCAGTCCATCTTCATTAACATAAGGTACTTTCAGGGCTGCCGCTCCGAGGTTTTCTAAAATTCGGGCAGATTCTATTATTACCTGGTTCTTGTCTTCATCCTCCATGAAAGGATTACCGGGTAGCGGTTCTGCAATTAGCGGAAGTCCGTAAGATTCGCAATTTCGGATCGCCGCGGCTGCCTGAGCATAGCAAAGCGAGTCAAACTCGGACGAAAATGAAGCAAGGCAATAAACCATCATAGCCTCAGCTCCCAGGGAAAGCGCTTCTTCCGCACTGCACGCCAGGAATTTGTCCATTCGGCTCAGGGGCAGGTGAGGCGAAAAAAGCCGGGGGCCACTAAACCAGTCGGCTCGAATGATTAATGCAGGGCTGCCCGGATTGTGGAAAATATGAGCAATAAGTTTTGCCCGGCCTTTACTGAGCAATATAGCATCTGGCGAACCGAGTAAAACTTGATCCAACGTCTCTGCCAGATTAAAAGTGCCTGTTGAAGGGCCCATTAAAAAAGCATGATCAGCGGCTACTATATAGCTTTTACTATCTTTGGCTTCCATTAAATGACTTAACCTGATTTGACTCCCGTTCATCGGTCATCCCTCACAATCATACCATGATCTTCAGCTATGAACCGAGCTACGGCAGAACGGTATTGCATAGTTCCCTTTTCCACGGCTGAGCGCGGTAGGATTACCGCATCCACTCCCATCTCTTCTGCCGCCGCAAGGGGAATTTCAAGGTAAGGAGCTGCAGGTTTATCCAGGTAAAGAGATTCATTCAGCCTGATCCAGGCGATTACCGGCAAACCTTGATTATGCGCCTGCGTGGTAACATCGGAAAGAATTCTTAAAGACTCTATCTCAACTTCATCTTCATAGCCTGCCGCAAGGTCAACTACACTGCCATCTCCACCTAAAGGAGCTACGGCAGCAGGCGCTAACAGAGGCCTTACCTGATGTTCACTCCATTCGGTTAAACGAAAGAGCAGCAAAGTACGATTTCTTCCTGCCGCAATATCTGCAACAGCAGTTGTTACTTGATGAGGATAAAGAAGCAGCGCAGCAGGTTTGAAGTCAAGCTTAAAACCCGAAGTTAAATCAAATAACTTCGTACCTAACCCGGAAAAGCGGCTCAACCTGATTTTAATACCCGTCATATTCAATCTCCTTCTGTTATTGTGTTGTTACAATTTAGGGATTGGAAGAGCTCTGTCCTGTATAAACTCTTTTATCTCTACCGTTGTTGGCAGCCCTTTTCTTCCTCCAAGGCGGGTCGCTTTCAGAGCAGCATAGGCATTGGCAAAAAGTAGCTTTTGTGATAACTGCCAGCCCCGTAATTCACCAAACAAATAAGCACCATGAAATGCATCTCCGCAGCCGGTTGTATCCACCACATCAACACTTACTGCAGGAGCATGAGCACTCAGCGAATTTTCACGAGCCCAACTGCCGGCTTTACCATCTGTAACAATAACCGAACGCGGGCCGGCTTCCTGCAACTTTTTAAGACAGTCTTCCACGTTGTCTTCACCAGTCAACATGCGCGCGATTCCCAAGGTTGGCATAAATATATCTATTCGATCCAGTATCTCATCTAGACCTGGGAAATAAACTCCGGCATCAAGAGCTACCCTGACCCCGTTTTCTTTTCCATAACTGGCAGCCTGAAAAGCAGCGTCGATAAAACCGCCATCCAAATGAATAAGCTTTGCTCCAGACAAACATGCCTGAGTAAGCTCTTGCTCAAGCATTAACGCACAGCCTGGATGGAAGATGATACTGCGACAGCCCGTACCAATATCAACAAGGATAAAGCTCAGGGGAGTGCTGCCGGATTGATCCACCATTACATTTTGCAGCACACCCTCAGCATCAAGATCATCGATGATCCAGCGCCCAAACTCATCCGAACCTACTTTACCGGCCCACATTGTTCTCTCTCCAAGGCGGGTGAGAGCAGTAAGAGCATTGGCCACCGGACCACCAATCTGACGATCGAATTCTTGCATAAAAGTAAACCCATCTGGTTCGGGGAAAGAGGGAACCTGGCCAATTAAATCCACAGTGGCAATTCCGATTCCGAGAACATATTTATCCATTTAACCCAACCCCTTTGAGCTGTTCAATACACATCTCCAGCACCTGACTATAGTTCCCCGGCACAAGAGCAATATGTTGTGTATAGATTCGGTTCAGTAGATCCCTGACGTTATCAGCTTTGATAAACATTGTTGGCCAATCCATGAGCAGTGGTTTTAATTCTTCCCTTTCTACCAGTTCCACTGTTTCGGCAGCCATCCAGTAACCAAACTTTTTGGGCCCCATTGCTAAAACCGTTGCTTCGGCCAGCGCCGGGCTCAGGTAATCGATTCCGTAAGAACCACACTTGCCCTGGATATTATTAACAATACGAATACGCTTCAAATTTTTAAGCTGATTCGTACTGCGTGCAGCGTACCATGTAGATGCTCCTCCACAGTTTTGCACAGCCAGGACATTGTCATTAAAAAATGGCATTATAATATCACCGAAGAAAGGAGAAATACCAGAAAGACGATGAAGCAGGAACCCGGACAAAGCAGCGTAAAAATCTCCTTCACAAGATACGGGAATAATCTTCTTTTCTCCTTCCACATCTGCCGGCGCGGGCAGGAAGGAAACTGCCATACAGAGAGCACCATGAATATCCGAAAACTCAGGTTGGCACTGAACTGACAGGAAATCAATGCTCTCTTTTTCTGCCAGATCCTTCAGCGCCAGATAATAGCGAACCTGCTTTTCCAGGACAGGGCTCACGTTTTCTGGATATTCTATTGTAGCTTTCTGCAGCTCCTGCAAAAATTTGTCAACACGCTCCCTGTCAAGCCTGGATGCTTCATGCAAAACCAGGGAACCATCCACAGGTATTATTTCAATTCCAAAGTTCCTGAGAATATCCGCGGAACCAGGTTCAGCATAATGCATACCCATGCTAAAACTACCAATTCGGCCTGCCCTTACAGAACGCAATGAAGCAAAGAGTTTTCGAGCCCTGATCCTCTCGATAAATAATTTTACTGGCCCTTCTTCCCCAAAGGATACCTCACACTCTGCTCCCAAAGCAGTCAGTTCGCCGCGCATCGCCAGTGGACCAGATAAGGCAAACGGTGCAAATACCAGTAGAGGCAGCCCGGTCATGGAGTAGATAATCCCTCCCCAACCGGGAGGAGTCCATCCGGGTAGATTAAGCAAAACCATCTCCACTCCAGCTTCTTTCATACGAGCTGCAGCGCCATAAACTTCTTCCCGCCGCTCAACCACTCCTAGATCTATTATTGTTACTTCCTTCAGCATTTCTAATGCGCTGCTGTGATTAAAGCTGTACTGTTCCCGCAGATCCATTCCCTTGGTTTCCTGGAAGTTGGTATAGAACTCTTCACGGGGATCAATTAAAGTAATCAATCCCACAACAACAGGTAATTTTTTATCATTGTTCACTTTTCATCACCCCTTTATATTGGTAAAATCAAACCGGCGATATTCATGATCCAGCTCTAACTCAATCGACATCCTCCCCGTAGAACTGCATTTTATAAGGCTGGAAGCCAGCCCCTCACCATTGACCCGGATCACTGCCTGAGAGGTAAATGTACAGAGTTTCAACAGGGTTTTACCCTGGCCTTTAATCAGGCAACTCACCTTGTTGGCCTCTACAATAAATCTCTTAGCATTAATGCCTGGCACAGCATCAATGAGCAGCTCATTATCTTTATAAATTTTCAGATGCCCGGCAGAGGCCTTTACACTATACTCGCATTCAGCTAGGCGAACCCGCTTAAGAACAGCTTCCCCGGGCATATTTATCGAGCTAAAACGAAGCCCGCCATCCAAATCAACATCAATCAGCTCCTCAACTGCCGGAAGAAGGAGAAGCGCACCCCATGTATAATACGAATCAGATCCCGTATTACCCATGTAGCCATCGTCAGATGATTCAGCTTTTGCCCTTACATCACAGCCCATTCCACTCAAGGCATTATAGTTTTCGTGGCAATGACCATAGAGTTTCCATTCGTGCATAAATAGCCGGTAACATTTCTCAGCGACTTGCGAGGCTACGTCATCAAAGCCATATTCTTTTAATCCCAGATAAACTAAATAATTTAAAGGGGGCCAGATCCTGCCGCGCCAATAAATCTGCTCACTAAAAGCCGGATCCTTTTTGCTAATCGCCGGGAATATATAATCACCCCAAAAATGCTCCTCATTAAGTAAATATTGCTTAACCATTTGTTCAGCCTGTTCCCGGGAAGCAAGCCCGCCCATCATTGGAAAGAAAGAAGCAGGTGAAATATGACTGGAAAAAGTACCATCCCAGTAGCGATCCAGGTATATCCCCTCTTTCTCTGACCAGAGCAACTGGTTAATTCTTTGCCGAACTGCATCGTATTCGCTGTTCAAAGTCCGGCCTTTTTCTGAAAAACCTAACTCAAAAGCAATTTTTGCTAGGTAAAGAGAATCAGAGGCATATATGCTGGTCAAAAAAACACTGTTCAGATTCATTACACCACTCTTTTTGTGGAAAACCGCTTCATCAAACAGAGGGGAATTATCCATACCTGATTCACATTTTGCTCCGAAAAGAGTGCCTGCATCATTGCCAGGCGATGCTACTTCACTGTTTGAACCCCACTCAAGAAGGCCATCCTGATTACCATCCCGCGCCTGAGGCCACCACTGGTGCCATCTGACAAGATAGGGATACAGCTGTGATAAAAGTGCCCTGTTTCCATTTTTCAAAAATAATTTCCAGGCAACAAAGGAACCAAGAGGAGGCTGTGAACGATCACCAGATTTAATCGGGTACGCCACATAATTAGGAGGATATCCATCTTCGGTAAATACGTCATCCATAAAAAGCAGTTTTAAATTGCCTTCTGCTGCCGCCTGATTGTCACAGGAGTGTAAAACAGAAGAGAACAAACAATCCCACAAACCAAGAACCGGCCCCCTTACCTCTGGATCCAGCCCCATCTGACGCAGATAGAAATCTATCCAACGTCGTGTCACGGGTGTATAGAACTCACCATGTATCTCATCCCAGACTATTTGGGCATTAACCGCAGTATTAAGCGCCTCAATACTGCCGGAATAAATACCATTTGAAGCGGGGGAGGTTGATATATATGTCCGTTCAGCATTGTCTAGGTTATCAGTTACCTGGTTCAAATCAACATCACCATTCTGAGTTGCACAAAATGTCAATGGTTTGCTCCCGTCAAAAAGCAGAACTGCTACCCGGCCCTGGCCGGTAATACCATTTAACGGCTCCTCTCTCTGCAAAGCTTTAATTAACCCTGTTTCATCAGCATAGACTCCTTTTTCCTCATAGTGTGATTCATATCCAGACCCTATAGTAAGGACAGACCCATCTTGAAGTTCAGCCAGGATTCGATCATCCGAAAGCGTTACCTCATCCTGGCTCCATAATTTTTCTAACTGAAGCACAAGCTTGATTGGCTTATCACCACAAGTCAAAGGTTGACATCTATAACTCAGCTCTCCTTGGCCAAAGGCGGTAGCAGAACATTCAAATTCATAGCCATTGAAAACAACTACCTGCCTGATGAATTCGCCGTAGGGAGCATGCGTCTTAATATATTTTATTTTGCCAGTATCACTTTCACTATCGGTAGAAAATAGAAATTGGGATGTGTATAACTTTTGATCCGGCATGTATATTGCCAGCCTCAGCTCATATTTTTCCGGTAATTTGATTAAACGGTTAAAACAGAGGCCGCTGTATGTATTCCAATTATTTGATACTCTACCCATCTTTTTGAACACCATCCTCAATGGTTTTATTTTCCATAAGAGGGTAGCCAAGAAAACAAAGCAAACCTGCCAGCATGAAAATTCCTGCTACCGGACCAGCCAACCTTACTCCCAAAGGATTAGCCTGAGAGTAACCAAACAATATAAACAAACCACTGATAATTAATGCAGAAAGCGCTGTTGATATTTTATGAAGTACACCTTGAACTCCGTAATACATAGCTTCCCGACGTCTACCTGTGCTATGTTCATCATAATCTACAATATCAGCCAGTATGGCATTCGGTAATACAAAAAGAGCCGAGAGAAATATTCCAACTATAAAAACATAAATAATTCCCTGGTAGAGTCCACTAATACCGGGAAGCGATCCAACAAAAAACATTAAAGGGAAAACAACTCCAAGTGAACCAAGAGCAAACAACATTACTTTTTTCTTTCCCCACCCACCAATTAAGCGTGAAACAAACGGTATGGAACCAGCCATCGCTATGAGACATATTCCAATTATTAAACCACTCATTCCTTCACTTTCTCTCATCATCAAAACCACTACATAGGGCATAATTGCCAATATTAACTCAAAACCCATCCTGAAAAATACAAAACCACCCATAAAATGAAGAAAAGGTTTATTCCTAAATGTGGCAGACAAAGCCTTAGAAAAGCTTAACTTCTCCTGTTTATTTTTTTTCCTGGTTATCTCTTTTTCACTGAAGCTTAATATGGGTAAATAATAAGTAAACAACATTACACCAATGATAAACCCCATCGTCAGGAAACCCCATCTGCTTACTATCAACCCGGAAAAAAAGCTGGCGAATATAGCCCCGATAATACCAAAGTATGCCATACTGGCAGAGAGTTTAATTCTCTCTGCATTTGTTACTGCTAATTCAGGTAAAAGAGCCTGATAAGGAACCATAATTAAAGTAGAAGTAAAAAATACCAGGTTATAAACAATAAAAAAGTAGACCGCGTTAATCAAACTGAGACCGTCTACCGGTGGGGTCCAGAGCAAAACGAAAAAAATGGCTAAAAATGGGGTGCCTATTACAATTAATGGTGTTCTTCGCCCCCAGCGTGTATCTAAATTATCACTCCAGTTTCCAACTAAAGTATCAGTAATACCATCAATCAGGCGCATCAGACCCAGTGAAATACTAAAAGCCAGGGGTGTTATTAACTGGTTACCTTCGCCTTCAACTCCCACATAGAAATAGAGCAGCCAGGCTCCTGCTGCAACAAACACCAGGTTTGCCGGAAATGACCCGGCACCATACAGTACCTTTAGTTTCAATGATAACTTTTCGCTCACTTTTTAATACCCTCACCTTTGTTATGACATCAGGAAAAGGAAATATTAGTTAATGGAAACGTTTGCAAAACAGGTAAAAGAAAATATAGTATTATTCTCTAATAATTTTAAATTACCTGCATAACTATAAAATATATTAAATTTTTTATAAAAACGATAAATTAACCAGACTGCAAACTATTAATGCATTTGAAAAAGCGTAAAAAAATTTTAAGCTATAGAAATTATTTAGATGTATAATTCTTAGTAAAGGTATATATGCCAGCTGACAGCAACGTGAAAGCAGGGAACCAAATTAATGTAAATGCAGCATGCCTGGTTAAAAACACCAGTAACATTTAAAAAAATGAAAAGGATTGATTACTTTATGGCCAAGGTTAAGGTTGAAGCAGGGATATGCGGTTTTGTTTCAGAAATTGTGGCAAAGCAGAATAGTAACCGGAAAGTGGAACTGGAGATTCAAAGCAACTGCCCTCATGTGCAATCATTGGCTGAAGAATACACCGAAACTGAAGGCATGAATGAGGTTTTTGCGCCGTACGGTGAATCCGAACTTTTTAAAAAATCGAAGCTGTATATAAAACATGCTGCCTGCCCGGTACCTACAGCTATCATGAAAGCCATTGAGGTTTCCTGCAGCCTGGCTCTGCCTTCAGATGTAAAAATGGAAATTAAAAAGGAAAATGAGTAATGTAACCAAAAAAGAACCTGTTTGTAATACTGCTGTAATCTTTGGAATTTATAATATAAGTGAGTTGACCCCCTCTTTTTATATATTTTAATTGAGCACAGCAACCAAGCTGTGCTCTTTTTTTATGGGCGCTTATTGCCTATGCTTATTATCTGCAGGAGTTGTATCGATGGCAACTTTATGGTTATATTATGTCCACGCTTTTTCCCTGTTAGTCGCATTGGTTTTTATAATATTGTTCTACCTGGTTCTTGTAGCCTGACATAAAAAAGAAGGGTGTTTCAGTTTTGAATGGTTACTGCACAGGCTAACTGGTTAACAACACTGTAAAAGAGGTTGACCAAGACTGAAAACATATTGATGGTTAAAGCCATCTATCATCCCTGGCCCTTATAAAGCACCCTTAAGCATACTCACTTCAGTTTAAGATAAATGTTATAATGAAAAACCAGAAACAAATGGAGGTGCTTTTTATTATGGGCAAATCACTTATCCTGGCAGAAAAACCTTCTGTCGGTAAAGACCTGGCGCGTGTATTAGGCTGACGGAATAAAAATAATGGGGCTTACGAGAACAATAAATATATTGTTACCTGGGCCCTGGGGCATCTTGTCACCCTGGCCGATCCCGAGGATTACGGTGAAAGATATAAAAGCTGGCGCATTGATGATCTTCCAATTATTCCTAACCCTTTTAAACTGACCGTAATCAGGGAAACAAACAGGCAGTATAACCTGGTTAAAAAATCTATGCACAGCAAAATGGTTAGTGAAATCATTATTGCAACTGACGCAGGACGCGAAGGTGAACTGGTTGCCCGGTGGATTATTAATAAAGCCGGGGTGAAAAAACCGCTGAAACGGCTCTGGATCTCTTCAGTCACTGATAAAGCAATTAAACAGGGTTTTGCTGCTTTAAAAAACGGCAGAGATTATGATAACTTATATGCTTCAGCAGAAGCCCGCTCCGAGGCTGATTGGGTCGTTGGCATAAATGCCACAAGAGCCCTGACCTGCAAGTTTAATGCACAACTCTCCTGCGGCAGGGTCCAAACCCCTACGCTGGCAATCATTGCAGATAGAGAAAATGAAATAAGCACATTTACTCCAAGGCCTTACTTTGGTATAACTGCCAGGGCAGAAAATTTTAATCTTACCTGGCAGGATCAAAAATCAGGACAAACAAGAACTTTTAGTCATGAAAAAAGGGACCGGATTTTTTCCGCTTTATCAGGTGAAGATGCCCTTGTAGTGGAAGTAAATAAATCATACAAGAAAAAGAGCGCTCCTATGTTATACGATTTAACCGAGCTGCAGCGAGAGGCAAACCAACTATTTGACTTTTCAGCCAGAGATACTTTATCTATAATGCAGGGACTTTACGAAAACCACAAACTGCTTACTTATCCCCGCACAGATTCACGCTATTTATCCAGCGATATGGCAGAGAGCCTGAAAGACAGAATCCGGGCCTGTGCTGTTGGCCCTTACCGTGAAGCGGCTAGTGCAATATTGAAAAATAAGATCAGCGCAAAACATAACTTTATTGACGATAAAAAGGTATCAGACCACCACGCTATTATCCCTACCGAGGAAACACCCTCACTTAACTCGTTAAGTATACGCGAAAAGAAAATTTACGACCTGGTAGTAAAAAGGTTCATGGCTGTATTTTACCCGCCTTATGAATATGAACAAATAACAGTAAAAGCTAAGCTTGGTGATGAAATTTTTACAGCCAGGGGTAAAACAGTGCTTAAAAATGGCTGGAAAGAATTATATTTAAACGACAGTGGAGACGAAGAAGAAAATAACGGGGTGAATGAAACACCATCTGATCAGTTGCTACCTGAATTAAGCAAAGGGGACAGGTTGAGTATTTCAGCCCTCAATAAGACAGGTGGTGAAACAAAACCTCCGGCCCATTTCAACGAAGGCAGCTTATTAAAAGCAATGGAAAACCCGGCAAAATACATGGCCGCCAAAGATAAAAGAATGATCAAAACTATTGGCAAATCCGGAGGGTTAGGTACTGTAGCAACCAGGGCAGATATTATAGAAAAATTGTTTAACAGCTTTCTGATTGAGCTGCGAGGCAAGGATATCTATATTACCGCCAAGGGCAAACAGTTGCTAGAACTGGTGCCTGAAGACCTTAAAACCCCGGATCTGACGGCAGAGTGGGAACTGAAGTTAGAAGCAATTGCCAGGGGAGAGCTTTCCAGGGATAGCTATGTTGCCGAAATGAAGGAGTATGCCGGCATCCTGGTTAACCAAATAAAAAACAGCGATAAGATATTCAAACATGACAACCTCACCGGTAACAGGTGCCCGCAGTGTGGCCAGTACATGCTCGAAGTAAAAAGCAAGAAAGGGAAAATGCTGGTCTGCCAGGACCGCGAATGTGGTCATCGCGATCTGGTGGCCAGAACTACTAACGCCCGCTGTCCCCAGTGCCGGAAGAAACTTGAACTCAGGGGTTCCGGAGAAGGCCAGTTATTCGTATGCCCGTGCGGCTTCAGGGAAAAATTATCTGCTTTTGAAGCAAGAAAAAAACAACAGGGACAGAAGGTTTCAAAAAAAGATGTTTCAAAATATTTAAAGAAACAAAACCAGGTTAAAGATGAACCGATTAATACTGCGATGGCCGAAGCTTTAAAAAAGTTGAAGGATAAATAAAAAAGATATAATATTTTTACAATCTATTTATACACATTTTTCTAGTGAAACACACAGGGGTTAAGGACGGACCATAAAAGGTCCGTCCTTAACCCCTGAATTTGCTTAAACCGTTTGTTAGCTAACCTTTACAATCATTGCTGCAGCTGTATCTCCGGCAGCACAACCGGCCACCATCGCATAGCCACCGCCTTTTATAACAGTCTCTTCGATAGCCTCAATCAGCAATCTTCCAGCTGTAGGAGCCTGGGGATGGCCAAACACCATTGAACTTCCATAATTATTGAAGTTATTAGCATCGATCCCCAGCTCTTTAGCCAGGTAAAGATCATTGGCAATGAATGGGTTGTGATTCTTGATTGCGACAACATCCTGAGCTTTTAACCCAGCTCGCTCCAGGGCCATTTTAGCTGCAGGAACTGGAGCAGCAGGCATAAATGCTTTTTTAGCTCTGGCAAATCCATACGATATCAACTGGATTGTTACAGAACTATCGCTACTTAATTCTGTTGCTTTATCTTTATCGGTAACCAGGATACCAACATTGCCATCAGCCGGGTGAGTCTGAGCACCAAAAGTATGAATGCCTCCTTCCAGTACCGGCCTCAACTTTTTGAGGGCTTCCATAGAAGTCTTCGAGACTCCTTCATCTGTTTCAATCAGTTTTGTTTCCTTGCGTGATACTTTTACCTCTACAGGAAACATATAACGCTTTTGAAATTCACGATCGTTAGCCATTGCATCATCATATTGCTCATAACGACGCAGGGTAAGTTCATCCGCCTGCTCACGGGTAAACCCTTCTTCCCTGGCTACGTTTTCTGCAGTGTTGATCATACCCAAACCGGTGGCAGGATCACATCTCATGTTATCCATATTCCAGTTTTCAGCTATTACTTCCCCTCCCGGTCCCATCGGGTTAGGCCAGATTGTGTGAGGACCATTGGAAGTACGGTCTACCATTAAGCAATACGCAGTGCCGATATTGCCCATTTCAACTGCCATTCCGGCATTAAACAGCGCTGTAGTTGAAGTTGCACATGCCTGCATCAGCGTAATACCGGGAATATCAGGGGCCCCCATCTGAACAGCAGCCCATGTCGATCCAAAAAATACCCTTTGCTGCCCAATAGTTATACCAAGATAAAGGTAATCTAGTGTTTTTGCCGGATCAATTCCCCGCTCGGCAAACCAACGTTTACTGGTTGCCGCGCCGAAATCAATAGCATTTTCATTTTGCAAACTCCCCTGCCATTTACTAAACGGCGTACTATAATAACCTTTATAAGGGATATATGCTTTACTGAACATAATTATGCTCCTTTCTTATTTGCCTTTAAACTCAACCGGGGTCCCAGGAGGAGTCGAAAGACCAGCCAACGCATCTTCTGTAGCAAAAATTTCATGTAACTTTTGCAGTTCCAGCTCAACAGCCTCTTTAATTGAGACCTTCGATTGTGCATCAATCAGTTCGTTAGCCATATTCAAAGCGACCGGAGCTTTCCTCTTAATTATTTTAACTAATTTAGCAGCAACTTCAGAGTCAACTCCTTCCGGCTCCTGACCAGCAAGCAGGCGTTTGACGTTATCATCGCTAAAAGCAGCTTTCATCACTTCCAGATTTTTCGGAAGCTCCCGCGGAGAATATTTATCAAACTTACCTTTTGCAACCAACTCTTTTATTGCTGCTTCAGTTTGGGCCGGCTCAACCAGTTTTGTAACGACCCCCATCTGATAGGCTTCTTCTGCTTTGATTCCTTTTCCTGTAAATACAAAGTATTTTGCTAATTCCCTGCCCAGGTGCCTTTCAATCCTGATCATTCCGCCAAGTCCAGGGAAGATTCCAATATTGGTTTCAGGAAAACCAAATGTTCCGTTCCGGGTTGCAACTATAGCCTGGCAGGCAAAAGCCAGCTCACTTCCACCACCCAGGGAAAGCCCATCAAGCAAAGCTATGGTTAGCTTCTCCGAATTCTCTATCTTTAAAAGAAGATCATGACCTTCACGAGTAAACTCGTATGTTTTATCAACTGTATTGTTTTTTATGTTATCAACAAAGAACTTAATATCAGCTCCAGCGACAAATGCTTTCCCAGCGCCACTAAAAACAATACCCTTTACTGAAGGATCTTTTTCGGCATCATCAAACCTTGCTGTTAGCTGCTCTGCCACCAGCGGATTTAACGCATTCATTGCCTCAGGTCTATTAATTGTTATATAAGCAATATCGTCTTTAACTTCCAAATCGACAAAATTAAATTCAAAAGGCTTTCCAAGCTGCTTCTGTTTTTCCAGTAGAGCAGGCATTTTAAAATCGGAATGCCTTTCACTCATATCTTTAACTAACTGATAGGCCTTTTCAACTCCAACCCGGTTAATCAGTTCGAAAGGACCATAGCGCCAGCGCAAACCAATCTTGGCGCCACGATCTGTATCTTCAATACTGGCTACACCTTCTTCAACCATTGTTGCGGCAACACCCATTACAGTTGCGTACATACGATCAGCAACAATATCAATTTTTGAATCGTCCACTTCGCCACTTAAGTCCCAATCTTCACCAGATTCAACTTGTTTTTTTAGAATATCGGGAGCTGCATAAAAAGGACCTATCTCTTTACTCAACGTATTGGCTGAGTGGAGGGCAATAGGCACTCCGGTAACATTGATCAACTCAAAAGTTCCCATTCCGATACCGAAAGCTTTTTTAGAAGCAACTTCGATTGTAGGTATATTAGCAACACCTTCTTCGTAAATACGAATTGCTTCAACATACCAGGGAATAAAGAAGCGGTTAACTGCAAAACCGGGAGAATCTTTAACCAGAATAGTGGTTTTACCATGTAATTTGCTGATCAGCATTGCTCTTTCAATTGTTTCCTCGCTGGTACCTTCATGCGGAATTATCTCCAACAGCCGATTTTTAGCGGGGTGATAGAAATAATGCATCCCTATTACTTTGTCAGGTCGGTCAGTATACTTGGCCAGATTCTTTACATAAAAACTAGATGTGTTTGTTGCCAAAATTGTTTTTTCAGAGCAAATTTTATCAAGCTTTGAAAAAAGATCACCCTTAACTTTTTCATCTTCAAAGACTGCTTCAAGAACCAGGTCAGCATCAGCTAACTGTTCAAAATCTGTTGTACCCACAATATTACCCATAATAAGATCAACCTGATCGGGAGAGAAGATCTTTCTTTTAACGCCCTCTTCCAGAGTATTTCTTATTCCAGACAAGCCTCGTTGCACAAACTCATCTTTGATATCAAGAAGAACAACCGACAATCCTTCCTGAGCCATTTTCTGGGCTATACCGCTACCCATATTCCCAGCTCCAACAATTCCTACTTTTATTGACCTGTCCACAAAAATATCCTCCTTTAAATATTGTTATAAACATAGATGCCAAAACAGTTAAACATTAAATATATGCAATTTCCCCCACTCTGGATTAAATATTCCCTTCATTATCGATCTGTGCCAACCCAGGCAGGCCAGGTCAATAAGCCAACTAAAGTAATAATACAGACTAAGCATGATGCCCTATAATGGAGTCAGTATTACAGAAATGCTCGAAATCAGGCAACTTCTTCTAGACATCCGGCCAATCTCATGGCGCTAATTCCAATTATTGATTGAGCATAAGTTCACACTGCTTCGTCTGCTTAAATAACTTTGGACACAACCAAACCTCCCGAATTTCGCCCCAGAATACTTTATCTTGCCATAAAGCTTGGCAAAAAAGTAGCAATCTGCGGAAAAGCCATTATCAGTGCAGAAGAAACTATTAACGCTATCCAAAACGGAATTACACCACTGAATACCGTTTCAAGTTTGATCTTTGTTATTCCGGAAGTAACAACACTAACCACACCAACAGGTGGGGTGAGGAAACCAATCAAAATCATGAGAATGCTGACTATCCCATACCAAATTCCGTCATATCCGGCATTTATAATAAGCGGGTAGAAAAGGCTGGTATAAATAACCAGTGTAGCCATCGCATCCATAAAAAAGCCGGAAATGAAATAAGCAGCAAAGATTGTAATAAGCAAAAATAAAGGAGGCATATCAATCATATAACTGGTTAAAACAATAGGAATTTTTGATACTGAAATAAAATTACCAAATACTACTCCTCCAATTACAATAACCATAAGCATACCAGTTACTTTTATAGTGTCGTAAAAGGCACTAAAGAAATTCTTAATTTGCATCCTTCTTGTTAATAAAGCAAAAACAAGCGCAAGGAATGCTCCCATCGCGCCACCTTCAGTCGGAGTAAAAACACCCAGATAAATACCACCCATTGTAAACAGGAAAATCAATGGTACTGGCCAGATTGGTTTTAATGAATTTATTCTTGCCTGCATGGGTGCTTTTTCTTTACCGGGAGCCAGTTCAGGTTTAAACGAAACCATAAGGTATGCAGTAAATGCAAGTAAAGCTGCAGTTATAATACCGGGAATAACTCCGGCAATTAAAAGCTGACCAATTGATTCCTCTGTCAACACACCATAAATGATTAGTACAGAACTTGGTGGAATTAAAATACCAAGTGTACTTCCAGAAGCCACACTCCCTGCAGCCAGACTATCCTTGTAATTTAAGCGTCGCATTTCCGGAACAGCAATTGCAGCGATTGTTGCAGTGGTTGCAATAACTGAACCAGATACCGCTGCAAAAACAGCACATGTGACTACAGCGGCTATTGCCAGCCCACCTTTTATATGACCCAGCCAGCTGTCGAAAGCCAGAAATATATCTCTTCCCATTCCAGCTGAGCCAATAAACATACCCATCAACGTAAACATGGGAATAACACTCAAACTATAACTATGTGCGTTGTTAAAAAGATCAGTACCGAGTTTTGCCAAGGCTGCAGAAGGGCTTATAATTGCACCATAGCCCACTACACCAACCAGAAGCATAGCGAAACCGATTGGCACCCTGAGCAAAATCAGTACAAACAACAATATTACCCCTAATAAACCTATCAGCTCAGGATTCATCCACTTCTTCTCCCCTTAATTTTTTAATTGATAATACCAGGTCCCACAATAATGCGATTACCAGAAACAGCATTCCAGCAGCAGCCAAATAAATCCAAGGATGAATCGGCCAACGCAAAACACTTGTAAACTGTCCTACAGACTGAATCCTCAAGGCATACTTTAATGTATGCCAAAAAGCAAGAGAAAACATCCCAATTCCAATAACAGCGCTAAAAAGGTCTAGGATACCCTGAATTTTTAAGTTGAATTTGGAATAGAGAAGAGTGATAAATAAATTTTCCTTCTTAAACTGGGAAACTGCAAAAGCAAAAAAAACAGAAATTGCAAAAAGTAATCGTGTTATCTCAAAAGTACCGGAAATTGGTCGGTTGAAAAAGTATCTTCCCACTACATCTCCAACTGTTAAAAATAACATGATAAAGATAGCAAGTACCGCAACCCATGCCCCAATTTCGCTTATATTACCTGCAACACGTTTAACTATATTCATCTAGGACACCTCTTAAATAGCTCCGGCCTTTTACAAATATTAAGCAAAAGGCCGGAGCATTTATTTTACTGGTTACTCGTACTGATCGGCATACTGCAATACAAGTTCATATAGTTCCTGACCTGGCTTGCCTGCCGCTTCCAGTTCTGCAATCCATCCCTGAACAAGAGGATCTACTGCTTCATGGAAAGCTGCCAGATCTTCATCTGAAAACCTGACAATATTCAAACCTTCTTCTTCTGCCAGAGCCATTGCATGCTTAATTTCTTCATCATATTGTTTTCCAATTTTTTCAGGAAAAGCATCAAGTAATGCCATAATTGCTTCCTGATCCTGAGGTGCAATGCCATTCCAACGATCAATATTCATGAAGAAAATAAATGGAGTTGTGTATAGGTCAAGTTCAATTACAGTATCTGTTACTTCAATCAAGCGGAAAGAAATTAAAGCCGAAGGGGCCATGAATGAACCTGTAACAATACCACGATCCATTGAGTCATACAAATCGCTAACCGGTAACGTAACAGCTACCGCCCCAATTTCTTCAATAACATCGTTATAAATCGGACCGGGTGACCTTAACTGCAATCCCCTTAGCTCACTAAGCTCATCTGCGTTTCCCTTCATCAGCAAATGGCCAAGGTCTGAACCACCAAACCAAAGCTACATTGTGTCTGTAAATTCATGCTCTCTTAACATAGGTGTCATTTCTGCCGCAGTAAGGTTTGCCTGCAATGCGGAACTAAAAAGAAATGGATATTCAAGAATCTGGGCCATCGGGAAACGTCCTGCTGTATAAGCAGGCAGCACAAATCCCATATCAACAACACCGCTGACTACTGCATCATAAGTATCTCCGGGAGCTGCCAATGCATTCCCGGGGTGAATAATAATATTAATCCTGCCTTCAGTTGCTTCAAGAACATCTGCAGCAAATGGTTCAAGAACATTGGTGTGAAGGGGGTGCATAGCTGACATAAAGTGGTTAAGATGCAGCTCCATTGATGCTGCTTCTGGTGCCGGAGCTTCACCTTCACCATTCTCGGGATCATCTACTACCGCCCCGCCGTCTCCGCCACAGCCTACCGCCATTGTTACAGAAACCAACAGGACCAACATGATTAAAAAAAATTTTTTTACTTTCGTTGACATTTAAATCCTCCTCATTTAATTATGTTCTTACAAAAAATATGTAAACAATTTTGTCTTGCCGATCGCCTCCTTTACCTATCAATCCTCTTTCCTAACCTAATATAGATTTAAGTCATAGGTCTATTTATTATTGCTAAAAAAGGCTTGGCTAAAACATTTTAAAAGTATTTATCAAATATTTTGCAATTACTATGCCACTAATTTGCAATTAATGTGCCATATCTTACAATACCAAACAGTTCTTTGAAATACACTATTCTAACAAAGCATATGCGTAATTTGAATTTAAAATTTTGTTACACAATCAGTACATTTATTTAAAATGACTGCGTCACATGTATCAGATACAGTACATTCTTTCAATTTAGAACATTACCAGCATATTCTGGAATTAGAATTTTGCTTTTTGCTAACGACTAAAAGCATTTTGGGAATGGTTTTAAAGATATTTTGGCATATTATTTGCAATAAGCAATAAAGCATATAATATGCACAGCCACCGATAACACAAAAGACAGTTTAAACAACAATGTAAATGGGAGGGATAATAAAACAGGCATTACTAATTATTATATAACCACCAAATAATCGCAGAGGTGAATTATGTCGAAAAAGTATTTAGGCTTAATATTGGCAGCCGCAGTTCTGATTATTACAGCAATCATACCGCCTGCATACGATCTTACTATGGCAGGCAAGAACACCCTGGGTTTATTATTATCCGGATTAATTTTATGGGTTTTTAATGTAATACCAATCTCTGCCACAGCAATTTTACTTATTGTTCTGCAGCCCGTTTACGGGATTACCAGTCTTGGCGAAGCAATTAGAAATTTTGCCAGCCCGGTTGTTTTCTTTGTTCTCGCTTCTTATGGTCTGTCACTGGCAATTACTTCTACTCCTTTGGCTCATCGCATGTTACGAAAACTATTTTCTTTTTCAGGAAATGACTCAAATAAGATTCTACTAGTATTCATGATTACAACATGTTTCTTATCTTCATTTATGTCGAACGTTCCCGTTGCCTCGCTAATGATGGGCCTTGGCCTTGGAATATTGACTCGTATGAGCAGCGAAAAAAAAGACCTTAATTTCGGTAAAGTATTGATGATTGCCATTCCATTCGCCGGAATGATCGGCGGAATTATGACTCCTGCCGGCAGTTCCATCAATATTCTAGCTCTCAGCTTACTGGAAAGCTATACAGAAATCAGGGTTACTTTTTTAGAGTGGATGCTTTATGGCAGCCCAATCGCAATACTTATCCTTCCAATCAGTTGGTTTGTTTTAATTAAAATGTTTAAACCAGAAAATATCGATCAGCGTATCATTAGCGATTTTATGGATACTAATGCTAACGATAAACTGAGTACCAAAGAAATAAAAGTATTAGTTATAGTAACAGTTATAATTATTCTATGGATTGCCAGCACATGGATTGCAGCATTCGACTTAACTCTTATTGCCCTGCTTGGGTTAATCGCTTTCTTCCTGCCCGGTATTGAAGTACTGAGCTGGAAAGAATATCAAACTGGTGCCAGCTGGGATGCGGTTGTAATGATTGGAGGAGTTATATCAATTGGCACTGCTGTAGTCACTACCGGCGTTGGTGAATGGATGCTGGAGGCTTTAATGGGCAGCCTGACCCAGCTTAATCTATTCTGGTTGCTATTTGTTCTTGGAATAGCTTTAGCCATCCTTCACTTGCCATTACCTATTGCCCCGGCTATGGTTACTGTTTTCGCTGCGCCACTCACCGGTTTGGCAATAATGATGGGTATCCATCCTGCCCTTTTGATTGTACCTTTAGCCTTTTATTCAGGAGCATGCCTGATAGTACCTCTCGATGCTGTTCCGTTAATAACATATACCCAGGGGTATTACACAATGGGGGATATGTTTGTCAGCGGTGCAATAACTACTGTCATTTGGGTACTTATAGCCTCTGTCTGGATACCAATAGCAGGAAGAATGCTGGGAGTTTTTTAATTGCGTATTTAGACCTTGTTCCAGTAATCAATATTGCATTCGGGCCCGGAAATTAATCCGGGCCCGAATTTTAATAAAATGGAGCCGGCAAGAGGACTTGAACCCCCAACCTGCTGATTACGATTCAGCTGCTCTACCAATTGAGCTATGCCGGCATTAGTTTAATAGCAGTAATAATTATAACTTAGATTGTCAAACGCTTCAACCTGCTGCTGTGTAGGTTCGGGCGATTTGAACATACCGTTTATACATACCCTGTGCCCTGGGAGTCTGCTCTTCGGTAAGGGTACGAATAACTTTTCCGGGAGAACCCATAACCAGAGAATATGGCGGGATAACCGTACCCGGTGTTACCAGGCTGCCGGCGGCAATCAGGCTATCGTGTCCGATAACCGCTCCGTTTAAGATAATTGCACTAATGCCGATCAGGGCATTATCTTCAATAGTGCATCCGTGCAGGACCGCATTGTGTCCCACTGTAACCCTGTTGCCAACCGTTACAGGAACATCTCTGTCTACATGAACGGTTACATTATCCTGCAGGTTAGTTTCATCCCCGATGCGAATTGGGGCTATATCACCCCGAATAACCGCATTAAACCATACACTGGAACTAGAGCCAATCACAACATCACCTATTACATGTGCGCCGGGAGCAATGTAGACATTGTTACCAAGCTGAGGATGACTATTATTAAAAGATATTACAGCCATTTTAATAACTCCTTCCGGGATATTTGTCTGTTGCTGCTAATCATTGTCGCAATTTAAATAACTACAGCCTGACCAGTTCTATCTCTCCCCAGGCAGCTACTTTATCGTCTTTTACCAGCAGTGCTCCTGACAGATTTTTTATTTTTGCTGCCTCCAGGATGGCCAGATCAAGGTCATCTTTACTACCGACCCTGTTACCGAGGGCGGTTGCCGCTGCATCGGCCAGAGCTGTTGAGGGCGATATAGCTACTGCTGCGTCAACACAGCCGTAACTAAGGGAAGGCCCGACAGTGCCCGAGGAAGTACAAACTCCCAGGGGTGTTTTAACTGGGTTCAGCAGTATTGCCATTCGCCCGCTTAACTGCGAATTGCCTGCATATATGCCAACATTTACAGGCTGAGTGGCTTTAATAAAGATATCACCGCCATTTTCAACAATTACATCACCCGCATAATTCATGAGGTGCCTGCCCACTGATTCGGCTATTGCCCCGGCTACTGAGGCCATCGGTCCAACACCGGCTTGATTGGAGGCGGAGACCATGGCGTGAACAATGGGAGGAGCATCGGGGTTATGCAGGCAGGGCTTCAGGCTTTCTTTTATAAGAGGATTCTTATCCAGATAAAGCTCAAGGCTGCGTCTCAGACGCCAGGTATATGCTTCCGCATCGCTTACCAGACTTTGGCTATATGCGTGGCTGCTAACAGCAATCCATAAATCAGTTTCTTTTAGTGTTATAGTAAAAGAGGAGAGCCGTTCATTTTTAAGCGTGCGGCGGTAAAGCCTTCTGCCGGTCATCTGAAGTTGGCATTATCAACCAGGGTTTCCATCGCCCTGGCCGGGCAAGCTCGCAGGCAGAGTTCGCAAATGATGCATTTATCTTCTTCAAACCTGACGGTCATATCCGGACGCTTAAAATTTAGAGCAGCGGTGGGACAGATTACAGTACATGCGCCGCAGTGGGTGCAGCGATCGGATCGCCAGATTATCTGCTGTTCCAGATTCATTACGGTAAGACCTTTTTGTTTAAGCCAATTCATCGCTTTCTGATAATCGGCTTCATCACCGCTGATCTCCATCATCAAACGGCCTTCTTTGCGAGGATTAATATCGGCGCGCAGAATATTTACCATCAACTTATAATCTTTAATGAGCATGTAGAGAATCGGTTCTTCAACTATATTTGGCGGAAACCTGAGCACAATTTTTTGTTTAACCATTATTTATTGGTCCTCCCCTTCTTCCGGATCATGCTGGGGCATGGTGTTCATTTTAATTCCTGAGCCTGCCGAAGGCAGAGCCGCTGCAGGCGCTGTCAGGGAGAATTCACCATTCACTATCCACGCTTTTAAAGTAGAGGCAATTTCGCGCGCCCCGGCATAACTGGAAAGGGAAGCGGTAGGCACTTTTTTACCGTTTATAGTTATTTCACCGCTTTTCAATTCGGAATAGGTAACCAGGCCCAGATTGCCGGGCTCTCGCTGTGGATAAGCCCTGCTGTAATCAACTATTGGCGCGCATATATCCTGATCGCGCACAGCACAGTAACCCATAATTTCTTCATTTAGCACAGGAATGGGAATGCCTATTCCCACCTGCATTGTAGCTCCATACCCAAGGAAACTCAGCCCTCTTAACCACTGTGGCTGCATCTGCTTCAGATCACCGATTACTGCCAGGGTTCCGGCCGGGTACCTGGGAGTTCCATTTTCTGCCCGCTCAACATTTGGGTTATGCTGAGTGCCATGCCAGGTTACATAACCGATACCGCCTCCGAGAAATATTCTGGTGCCAATCCCAATTGTTTTCATATAGGGATCATTGAATAACGGGCTCAACTGGCCGGCTGAGCTGTAATTGGCATTGCCTGTATTAGGCTTGAGAATACCCATATAGGTATAAATAGTTTTGTCACTGATGTTAACGGCTACATTATAATTCTGGTAAGCATTCCGCGGGTTGAACAGGGTGGCTTCGTTAATCTCTGCCAGTGTAATCATGGTGTCTACTTTCTTACGAGGGTAACAATCTGTTCCGTAAGACGCCGCTTCAAGCCGAACCGCTTTACCGGCAACCAGGTCTTCAATTACATGGCCTCCGCCGTATAAGAAATCACCTGGATAATTGCGATTCAACGGGTCGGCAGAGGGAAGGCTTGTCGCTCCCAGGTAAAGATCAACTGCCGCGATACCGGCATAGGCAGGCACCCCGTTTAAATATGCTTCGTTAAACTTTATACGAGGCTGTGGATGACCCAGGTTCAAAAACAAACCAGAGGAGCACATAGGACCAAAGGTGCCGGTGGTTACAACATCAACCATAGCTGTCGCTTCCGACAAGCCTTTTTCTTCAACCAGGTCGATAATTTCTTCGGCTGTAAAAACAACTACGCTGCCATTTTTAATTTTTTCGTTGATTTCTTCAATAGTCCTTGTAAAACTCATAACTTTCCTCCTCCGGCAATTAATAGATATTTCCCGGGCAATAATATATGCTTTGCTGCCTGACGGCACTTACAATCAAAACATTTTTATAACTACATACTTTACCTGGAGGCAATCAGGGCAGCCAGATCAATTACCCGGCACGAGTATGCCCATTCATTATCATACCAGGCTAAAACCCTGGCCAGGTTACCACCGATAACCATGGTTGATTTGCCGTCAACGGTAGAAGAAAAAGGGTTGCCTTTATAATCAATAGAAACCAGGGGCAGTTCGCTGTAATCAAGATATTTGGAAGCAGCAGCCTCCTGCTTGAAGGCATTATTGATAGCTTCCACCGAAGTTTCCTTTTCCAGTTCTACAACAAAGTCAACAAGTGAAACTGTCGGAGTAGGCACCCTTATGGCCAGGCCGTCTATACGCCCCTTAAGTTCGGGGATAACCTCACCCACAGTTTTAGCAGCTCCCGTTGAAGTGGGAATCATCGATTGAGCTGCTGCCCTGGCTCTCCGCAGATCGGAGTGGGGAAAATCAAGCAGCTGTTGATCGTTTGTATATGCATGAGTCGTATTCATCAGACCTTTTTTCAGGCCGAAATTCTCATGAAGCACCTTGGCTACCGGGGCCAGGGCATTGGTTGTGCAGGAAGCGTTGGAAATGATAATATGCCGGTCGGGATCATAAAGATGCTCGTTTACTCCCATAACCACGACCAGGTCTGCTTCTCCCGGTGCGGTAATAATTACCCTTTCTGCCCCGGCGCTTAAATGAGCTGAAGCTTTCTCGCGGGTCCGGAAAATGCCGGTTGACTCAATAACCAGGTCAACGTCATGTTCCCGCCATGGTATTTTTGCCGGTTCTCTTTCCGAATAAACTGCAATTTTTTCACCGTCAATATCGAAGCCGCGTTCATCAGCTTTTATGTCCATGTCTAATATGCCATATACCGAGTCGTACTTTAAAAGGTGAGCCAGGGTGTTGTTGTCAGCAAGATCATTAATGGCAACGACTTTCACCTTGTCCTGGTTCATGGATGCCCTCATGGTCATCCTGCCGATCCTTCCAAACCCATTAATACCTACTTTAAGCATGTAATCATCTCCTTACATGATTTACTTACTCATACTGTTCCTGCTCTAAATATTATCTTATCACGGTTATCTTCGCAACCGCCGCATTATGATTTATTACTGATATAAATGGGATTTGAATATATCCACGGCCTGATTCTGCCAAACATAGATTGATGATATACCTCAGCCCTGTACAGACCGGGTTGGGTCGGTTTATACGCAAAAGATGTACCTTTGGCTGCCGCCAGCAGGCTGCCGTTATAAATCAGCCTGATCAAAGCCCTCTTTCCCGGAGCCTTGATAACCAGGGATGTTTTGTTGTCCAGTGGAATCTCTTCACCCATTAGGTACTGCCTGCTCCCGGCTGAAGCGGTAAAGGAAAAATCGTGGGCTTTGCCCAGAGTGTCATAGCTGACAAAACAGGCTCCCCCGCGCAAGGCATCGAAAACCTGGTTTTTAGCCGTCGCAAATTCCTTGTGCAAAGGCTCTTTCATTACTATATAAGTATTTATTGCGGTAAATAAATATCGATAGGTAAAGATGGTCAGCGGTATGAATAACAACTTATATTTAACAGCATGAGCATCACTGCCCCCGATAGCAGTTGTTTTGTGACCGTGCATATTGTAACAATCCCACAAATACAGCAGCCTGCGGGGTGGGCCCTTCATGGCCCCCTTGCGGTTTAAAAAAAACCAGTAGAAAGTTCTTATAAGTGAGGGACGCAGCCCGCGCCAGTGTGAGGAAAAGTTCCAGATTTCCAGGCCGGTGAATCCAAATACAGGCCAGTCTTTCCAGGGGAAGGCTTTGCCCTGATGAACATATCTGGAACCGCGCTCGAAGGGGTGAGCGATGTAACCAAGACCGCCTGCCCGATTAACCTGATCAATTACCTGCTGGGGGTTATGATCATTTGAGCTTATTGTTTCACTGAGGCCGAAAGCCAGGTAATGATTTTTCTCGCGGTTTATTTCCATGCCCACCAGAACAAGGACATTATTTATATATGACTCCCGGGGTAACCCGGCCAGGGTTTCGTGATCGGCAATGATTATATAGCTAAGGCCTGCCCGTGCTGCAGCCGAAGCTATTTCATCAATGCTACCGCTTCCATCGGAGTAAGTGCTGTGAATATGAATATTGCCGGGATAAGTATACATTTAGTCACCCCGGAAAATTATTCTCCCGCAGCCTGCTGTTTCCGCTGCAGGTGACAATTCTCCAACCTGATTTGGGCACCGAGAGAAACCAGTCTTTCTGCAAAACTGCTGTAACCGCGCTGTAGATGTTCAAGTCCGCTAATACGCGACTCACCTTCAGCAGCCAGGGCAGCTAATACCAGCGCTGCCGCCCCCCTGAGATCTGTCGCTTCAACAGGAGCACCGCTTAGTTTCTCATTACCGTGCACCACTGCACAGCGACCGTCAACCTGGATATCGGCTCCCATGCGGTTTAGCCCGCTTATATATCGATACCTGTTCTCGAAGACAGTTTCAGTAACCAGCGCCATCCCCCTAGACAGGGCCAGCAATACCATAAACTGAGGCTGCAAATCGGTAGGGAATCCCGGGTAAGGCCTGGTTTTCAAATCTACACAGCGGGTATCAGCCCTGCCTTTAACCCTGATTGCTTCCAACCCGGCTTCTTCAATTTCCACCCCTGTTTCCCTGACTTTGGCGATCAAAGGCTTCAGGTGATCAGCTAAAACATTGGTAACGATAATATCACCGCCGGTAACAGCTGCACTGAGGATAAAAGTACCGGCCTCAATCCTGTCGGGAATTACAGTATGCCTGGTTCCACCGAGCTGACTGACACCTCTGATGCGAACTGTTCCAGTTCCGGCGCCTTTTATTTTAGCTCCGGCGCTGTTCAGGAAATTGGCCAGATCAACTATCTCCGGTTCCGTGGCAGCATTTTCTATAATAGTTGGACCACTAGCCAGCACTGCTGCCATGATCAGGTTTTCAGTAGCGCCAACACTTGGATAATCGAGATATATGTCACTTCCACGAAGGCGATTGACTTTTCCTTCGACCAAACCGTTATTGATCGAAAACTTAACTCCCATTGCTTCCAAGCCTTTTAAATGCAGGTCAACAGGTCGGCTGCCAATAGCACAGCCACCGGGCAATGAAAGTCGGGCCCTACCGTATCTAGCCAGCAGGGGGCCCAGTACAAGAAAAGAAGCGCGCATTTTTTGCATGAAGGCTTGGGGTGGCTCAGCTGAGGACAGTTTTTCAGGATGAATGCTGACAATTTCCTGCACTGAATCATACTTTACGGCAGCTCCGAGTGAATTCACAAGCGCAAGCATGGTTTGAACATCCATAAGATCAGGAATTTCTTCCAGAATAACAGGTTCATCAACTAGCAAGGATGCTGCAATAACAGGCAGCCCTGCATTTTTTGCCCCTTTTATTCTCACCGATCCACGCAGGGGCGCTCCCCCCCGCACATACATTTCATGTGTCATAATCTTTTTCCTTCCCTGATGAATAATCAGCTTATATAGTATTCAAAGCTGTAAAGGAAACTCTTTCTATATAGAATGCTTAATTCTGCCCGTGCAGTCCGCAGCGCCTTAGCCCTGAAAACCTTTTTAACCTTCATTAGCCCAACCTGTAACTTAAACTGGCACGTTCTCTAATTAAAACAACCTGTTTGATGCTTACACTGCCATCGGATACCATTCAGCGGATATAAGTATTACCGGGGCAGAAAAGTAGCGCTCAATAGCGCTAACGCAACCTTTCGCTTAGTTTACAACAGATTCTGCTTACAGATAATATTAATCAACAGGGCTGCCTAAAACTCTTGCAGACAGCCCCGAATGGTTGAACCAACCGGAAGCGGAGCTCTTATGCATAAACTAACCCGCTATGGTGTTGATCATCGTCATCAGGAAGACCATCGCCAGTAGAGCAACGGATTCAATAACACCAAGTACCAGGACATAGTTGGTAAACCCTTTGCCTGTCTCTGCAAAGGCATCAACTGCGCCGGCTCCGGCAACGCCCTGGAAATAAGCAGAAGTACCGATCGCAAGGCCACCAAATATACCGATTCCGAGGATTACACCACTTTCCAAAAGATGGGCCGATGCCACTATAGTATTCATTAGAATCAAACCATAAAAAGTCTGAGAGAGTGGAAAACCGGTAAAAGCCAACAACATAAATGAAGCTGGTTTATTTTGCATAAATGCTTTTTTCCACGCTCCAATAACGGCCTGACCGGCCGCACCAATACCGAGTGACGAACCAACAGCAGAAATAGCAAGTGCTGCAGCGATACCCATTAATCCATACTCAACCATATTTATCAGGCTCCTTTTCAATAATGCAATTTATTTCAGTATTTTACCCCTACACAACAATGCAACTCTTACCAGTATAGCTAAGGAATCGATAGTTTTCGGTTAAACAGTGTCTCTACGAAATCGGAATGGATTATATTCCCGCCCAGACCACTGGATTCCCAACCGGCCCGAGAACTCTAACATCTTCAAGCGAATTCCATGGACCAGTACTCCCAGGCTGCAGAGAACAAAGTTAAATACATGCCCAATTAAAAGGATCAGCACCCCAAAAATGAATGTGTTGCCAGACAAGAGGTCTCCGGCCATGTTATTAAATGCTCTCGCAATTTCGGCACCGGCCAGACCCATGGCAAAAAGCCGCACATAAGATATAATGTCGCCGAAAGCCGATATAGACCCCAGAACTGTGCTCGGTAAATCTCCAAGACCACCAAGTAACCCTTTAAAAAAGTTACCACTTGGTTTTTGTGAGCCAAAGAGAATAATTAATACCAGCCCAACAATTATTATATTTAAACTAATGTCTGCTACAAAACCTCCCGCACCAAGCGCCTGGTCGAGGTTGAATCTCGCCACCATATCAAGCACCAGGTAAAAAAGACCAAAATTAATGAGCATCCATCCTACCTGGCCCAGGGCCTGCAGGGAACGGTTGGCCAGGGAACGCAAAATATTCCAAACCTGTGCTATGGTTAGGTGAATGATGGCGATGATGAAGCACAACAGCATAATGACATCTTGCCCACTTAAAACCTTATAAAATTCACCGGCGGGAGTGTAAAAACTGAATCCTTCCGTTAGCTGGCGAATCACTAACTTTTCCAAAAAAGTATCTTTAATGAGTTCAGGGCTCCCGAACCATGAGCCGGTTATGCTCCCCCATATAACAGTGGCCAGGCCAAGAATGGTAAATAGCACTACTGCCAGCGGAGGTTTCTCTTTTTTAAATTTTCCATAGTAAATCACCAGGCCTAATCCTGCCAGAAAGAAGATGCTTCCATAGGCGGCATCCCCGATAATCATGGCAAAAAATACGGTGAAAAAGCACAGAAATACCAGGCTAATATCCAGTTCTTTGTAGCCGGGGACAGTGCCCATAAACTTGAACACAGGTTCTACAATCTGCAACCACCTGGGATTACGAATTAGTGTTGGCACAGAATCTAACATTTCCGGTTCTTTTATGGCTAAGGCGACCGAGTTCTGCCGCGCCCAATTTTTAAGGGCCTCTGTCTCTTCAGCAGGAAGATAGCCAACTATGGCTGTGAGATTTCCCTCATCTACTGTATTTGCTTTGGCAATCCAATACTGCAGGTTAGAATCCAGTTCTTCCAGGTGAGTTTCAAGAGCAGGGACAAGGCCATAATAATGCTCGGCCTTTTCCGTTAGCTCTCCAATCTTAGCTTCCAGCTTATTTTTTTCTGCCCGCATCGCACTTAGACTTTGGTGGGGAGGGATAAACTCTTCATAATCGTCCAGTTTTACAGGTTCACGGGTAAGGTAGGCAAATACCAGCTCTTTTTTATCCTCTTTTAAAATTACCACGTAACCTTCGAGCTCATTAATATCATCGATTCTACTTTCGGAAGCTTTATAAATTTTGAGGTGGTAACCTTTGTTAGCAAGAAATATGAAGTCTGCAGGATCAAAATCCCCCCAGCCTTCCAAACCGGCAATCTGCTTTTCTAAAGCCGCCTCCTGCTCTATGGCAGCCTGCAGTTCATCCTTTAGCCTCAGCAATTCCTCCACTGCCTCAGAAGCTTCCAAGGAGAGAGGGGGCTGACCGTTCTTGTTTTTGAATGAGGTCAAAAAATTATATGCATCTTCTGCCCTGTTTTTCCTGGCAAGTGCATCGTCAACTTCCGGAGAAGAATACTGAAAGTCTTCAAGGTGGACAAGGCCCAGCTCAGCCAGCGCATCCAGAGTTAGCTCTTTATCTTTGGTCTGGACAACCATGAGTACATTTTTCATCTCTGCAATCATCGACTAGGCCTCCCTCACCAGTTTATTTTTCGCTAATTTGCCCCGCACAACAGCCGCTGTCTGTTGATCGCCAAGAAAAATATTAATGCGTCGTATATTTTCTGTAGTGTCAGGAATCTTTACCTTTTCAAACAAGTTAACCCGCTGGGTTGTAATTCTTAACTCTTCACCCAATAGGTCAGCCTGTTTATTAAGAATATAAAGTTCCTTATCTGCAGAAAAAAGCTCTTTCAGCTTTTGAACACCCGCATCCACCCAAAGCGGGTAGAACATCAGGTCATAAGGCATATCCTCATAAATAACCCCTTTAAACACTGGAATATCAACACCGGCTATATTCGTGGTTTCCAGATCAGTCTCTTCCACCTTAACCAGCCCGGCAATATTCAAATTTTCGCCAAAAACATGGACCCAGCTCATCAGTTCGGCATTGATTATGTCCCGCTGCCGGCTCTTTTCTTTAATCTGCAATTCTACTTGCCGTATCTCCATCTGCAGTAGCTGCTTTTTCAGAACCAGTGTGGGTAAATAGCGTTTATACCTTTTAAGCTGATCCTTTTGCTTTTTTAATTCACTTTTTGTATATTTAATTTTTGCCATTATCTACACCTTATTATGACAGTATTTATCAATCAGCTCCGACTTCAGTCCTGTTTCTTCAGGCACAAAGCAACCGCCTAAAATTTCCCACCCTTTATCCAGGGCGTCTTCCAGGGGTATGTTAACTGAAAGATCCATCATTTCCTGTTCAAACAACCTTCCATAAGTTAAAAGTTTCTCATCCCATTCTGACATTTTGAAGCCCATTGATTTCTTCTCAAGAGATTCTTTGTAGGCAGCGTACAGCTTAATCATACCGTCCATAATGGCACGATGATCATCACGGGTATCACCATTTACCAGCTGTTTTAACCTGGAAAGAGACCCAAATGGTTCAATCCGCCCATTTCGAAGGTAGAACTGTCCTTCAGTAATGTATCCAGTATTGTCGGGGACAGGATGGGTAACATCATCTCCAGGCATAGTGGTTACACCAAGAATAGTTATTGATCCTGACCCTTCAAAGTCAACTGCCTTTTCATAACGTGATGCTAGCTGAGTGTAAAGGTCTCCGGGATAGCCACGGTTGGAGGGAACCTGTTCCATGGTAATAGCGATTTCTTTCATAGCATCGGCAAAATTGGTCATATCCGTCAGTAGAACCAGAACCCGCTTATCTTGGATAGCAAACTTCTCCGCCACCGCCAGGGCAATATCGGGAACCAGCAGGGATTCAACGACCGGGTCGGATGCTGTATGAACAAAAAAGACTGTTCTGGACATCACCCCGCCCTTTTCCAGGGTATCCTTAAAGTATAGATAATCATCGTATTTTAGACCCATCCCGCCGAGAATAATAATATCAACCTCCGCCTGCAGGGCTATCCGGGCTAAAAGCTCGTTATAAGGCTCTCCCGAAACAGAAAATATAGGCAATTTCTGTGACTCTACCAGCGAATTAAAAACATCGATCATGGGAATTCCTGTCCGAACCATTCTGCGGGGAATAATCCGCTTGGCTGGGTTAACGGAAGGGCCACCAATTTCAACCATTGTATCCGCAAGCTCAGGTCCTCCGTCCCGCGGCCGTCCTGAACCATCAAAAATACGACCCAGTAAGTTCGGAGAAAAGGAAACCTTCATCGGCTCACCCATGAACCGGACTTCGTCCCCGGTAGATACTCCACGCCCACCATTGAAAACCTGCAGGGCAACTTCATCGCCTTTCAGGCGGATTACTTCCGCCAAAGATGAGCCATACCTGGTTCCGACAACGGCAAGCTCTTTATAGCGCACACCTGTTGCCTTTACTGTAATTACATTTCCGGATATCGATTCAATTTTGCTGTATACTTTTTGCAACTTTAGCCCCTCCTTGACTCGCCTGCCAATAGATTTTCGGCATCTGCTTCGACTCCAGTTTTCTTTTCGGCTAGCAGTTCAGAGATGGTTTTCTCCAGGTTATTAAACTCTTCGCCCTTCCACTTTTTGCCGTTATAGTCCAGGAAATTCTGGCGCACCCGGTTAAACCAGGAACGAGCTTCGTCTTTGCCGGCAAAATCTAACCTGGCCGTCAGAATATCGATGAGAATATCATAGATATGCAGTTGGCGCTCAGGGTCAACTGCAGCATCTACAGGATCAAATGAGTTCTGCTGGATATATACGTAATCAAGCAACTCTGATTTCAGGTAAATAATATAATCATCCAGTGAAGTCCCTTCTTCACCAACAACTTTCATCATCTGGCCAACCTCGTCACCTTTAAAGAGAATAGCCCGGCCATATTCTGTTTTCTGCTGATCGATGATACCCTTATATTTTGACCAGGATTCCAGGGGGTGAATTGCGGGATATTTACGGGCATCGGCTCTCTGTTGAGATAAACCGTGAAATGCGCCAACCACCTTCAATGTGGCCTGGGTTACAGGCTCTTCAAAATTACCACCGGCCGGAGAAACAGTGCCGCCAATAGTTACCGAGCCGATATCGCCACTTTTCAAGCGAACTATTCCGGCCCGCTCGTAAAAGGCAGCAATCAGAGATTCCAGGTATGCAGGAAAGGCTTCCTCTCCTGGAATTTCTTCCAGGCGACCGGACATTTCGCGCATAGCCTGAGCCCATCTTGAGGTTGAATCTGCCAGCAATAGAACGTTCAGACCCATCTGCCGGTAATATTCGGCCATGGTTACCGCCGTATAAACCGAAGCTTCACGAGCAGCAACCGGCATGGAAGAGGTGTTACAAATAATAATGGTCCTTTCCATCAGGGAGCGGCCGGTTTTCGGGTCAATCAGCTCGGGAAATTCTTTCAAGGTTTCCACTACCTCGCCAGCCCGCTCTCCACAGGCTGCGATAATAATAATATCCGCATCGGCATATCTGGAAGTAATCTGCTGCAAAACTGTTTTACCGGCACCAAAAGGACCGGGGATACAGTAAGTGCCACCTTTAGCCACGGGAATAAAAGTGTCAACAATTCTTAGCTTGGTAATCAGGGTTTCTTCCGGCTTCAAGCGCTCTGCATAGCTTTTTATAGCTCTTTTTACCGGCCAGTTAAATACCATTGTCAACTGGTGAAGCACACCTTTTTCATCTTTAACCTCAGCCAACACATCATTGATGGTATACTTCCCTGCGCCGCTTATGCTCTCAATGGTAAGGACACCTTCAAGGTGAAAGGGGACCATGATCCAGTGTTTAAAAATACCCTCTTTGACGAAGCCGATCTGCTCACCAGCTTCCAGTCTGGCTCCAACCTCCACTGCAGGGCTGAACTCCCACTCTATTTTGTCATCGAGAGCCGCCAGATAAACACCGCGATCTAAAAAGAAACCACACTGCTCGGCCAGTGCGGGCAAGGGGTTCTGTAATCCGTCATATACCTGACCTAATAAGCCCGGGCCTAGCTGCACACTAAGTAATTCACCACTGAATTCAACAGTATCCCCCACGCTTATACCCGAAGTCATTTCAAAAACCTGGAGGTCAGCCATGTTGCCCTTGATTCGAATAACCTCTGCCTTTAACTTCTTACCCCCAGTGTTGATGTAACAGACTTCGTTCATCGTGGCTTCGCCGTCATATTCCACAGTTACCATATTTCCACTAATTCCAATTACTCTGTTAATAATCCTCACCCATTTCTATTAGGTAATCAGTATATTAATTTTCAGCCAAAGCCGCGTACTCCTTCTTGAAAGTATCTCTGCCAAGCTCCTCCTGAAATTTTTCTTGGCGCAATACTAGCTGAAGTTTTAAATAGTATATGATCAAAGCTTCAAGATCAAAATAGTGGTGAACACCTAACTCTTCTAAATGGTTCCACCGCAATTGGTCCAAATATTTTTCAGCATCCAACGGTGATTCTAAAGCCATGACCGTGCGCACCTGCTCAAGCAAACTGTAGTCACGGGAAGTGCCCTCTGAATCAGGAAGATTGTCAAATGGCAGTTTTGAAATCCGGGCTTTAGCCAATTCCAGACGCAGATCCTTTTCCCAGGAGAGAATTCGATCAGAAAACGAAAAGCCGGTTGGCCCAGTTAAGCCCCAACGGCATTTTAGCAAAACCTGATAGCTGTTTGCATCGATTGTTTCTTTTGCAAACTGCAAAAAATATTCTTCAGAAACTGGTGGTTTTTCTCCCATTCCGATCGTTTTCAAGGCTGCTAAAGTGTAATAATAATTTTTCAAAATGCTTTCCTCCTGGTCCTATATTGACTCTTTTAAAGCTGTCGCAAGATCGGGAGAAAGAGCCTGAGACAGAACCTCCGCTATACTTTCCTTGGAAAAATCGTATAAAACCCCGCTACTTCCACCGATCCGAAAGCCTTTGTCAAACTTAGCAGAGGGAATAATTTCCACTCCATCCCTAAGTTCCTGCGAGAGTTTCCCCTTTAAGGATTCTTTTAAAGTTTCGGCATCTTTCGAAGAGAGAACCACCCTGATACCCTCTTCACCCTTTTCAGCCCAGGCATTGATCATCTCTACTATAATTTTCTCTGTTAAAGAAGTGTTTAGTGCTGTATCTACAGCTTCAATGATCACCGTATCCATTCGCTTTACGAGCTGCTTGTCCAAACCAATCAAAACATCGCGGGCAGCCTGTTTAATTGCTGCTATACCGGCAGCTTTCTGTTGCTCGATCTCCTTTTCGGCTTGAGCTTTATGGGCTTCCGCCCTGGTCTCGGCATCCTTAATTATTTGTGCTGCTTTTGCTTCGGCTTCGGAAATAATCTTTTCAGCCTCAGTCTCAGCCGCAAGGACACCTTCGTTTTTAATCTTGTCAATAAGTTCTTTTACCTGAATAGACATGGCCCACCATCCTTTAAACTGATACTGATTTACTCTCTCCAGGAATCCAATTCAAAAACTGTAAAAGATTGATCTGATCTGTATCGCAACAATAAATTTTAACCAAACTTATTTTCCAAGCGACAACCTGGCCTAACTGGTCTCAAGAATTTGACAACACAATTTCCAGGCAGTGAATAACTCAATCTTTCCGATAATGATATGCTCAAAACAAAAACAAATCAGCGAAAAACGGAATACTTGCAAATCGCCGAATTATAGATATTATTGTCCAAATTTATAACACAATATGCGAAACATTATACTATAAACCGGATGTTTAATCCAGCTTCAGCAAAGATTGCCTTAGCCAACTCATCGGGGTAATTAGCAGCCAGCTTCAGGCTTTTTATTCCTGCGTTAACCAGCATTTTTGCGCAAACAGCACACGGATAATGAGTGCAGTAGAGCTCAGCACCTTTAATTGCCACTCCATGGACTGCAGCCTGTATTATGGCATTTTGTTCAGCATGCAAACCCCGGCATAGTTCATGCCGTTCGCCGGAGGGAATTTTCAACTGTTCCCTGATGCAACCAACTTCTTCGCAGTGAGCAAGACCAGCGGGTGCGCCATTATACCCAGTGGAAAGAATTCTTTTATCCAACACCAGCAGGGCGCCTACCTTGCGCCTGAGACAACTTGAACGTTTGGCAACCAGGTGAGCAATTTCCATGAAATAATCATCCCAGTCAGGACGCTGGTCAGCAAATATTTCATTCATCAGGCCGTACCAAAAAGCCGATCGCCGGCATCGCCAAGGCCTGGAACAATATAGGCATTTTCATTAAGTTTTTCATCCAGTGAAGCAAGGAATATTTTGATATCGGGATGCTCGGTAATTATGCGCTTTACTCCTTCGGGAGCAGCTATCAGGCTTAAAAGTTTTATATTTTTTACCCCGGCATTCTTAAGCACTGTTATGGCATGAGATGCTGAGCCTCCGGTAGCAAGCATCGGCTCCAGCAGAAAACAATCAAGTTCATTAATGTTGGGAGGCAGGTTGCAGTAATACTCAACCGGAACATGTGTGTCGTGATCCCTGTAAAGTCCTATATGGCCGGCCCTGGCATATGGAAAAAGTCGTAAAGCACCGGGCACCATACCCAGGCCTGCCCTTAAGACTGCGACAAATACCGGCGTCGGCTTTTTTATAAAAACGGCCTTAGAGGAAGTTACCGGGGTTACTATATCCTTTTCAATGGTTTCCATATCCCGAACCGCCTCGAAAAGCAACAGGGCAGTTATTTCTTCAACCAGGCCGCGAAACTGCCAGGTTTCTGTCTCTTTGCGTCTGCATTCTGATAGCTTATGCTTGATCAACGGGTGATCAACAACAAAAACTTGCTCCACTCAGATCATCTCCTTTTTATTTGCTAGTAAGCAGGATATTCCATGCAAATTCGGCTGACACTTTTTTTGATGGTTTCAAGAATAGCACTGTCATTACGACCTTCAATGGTCTGACTGATAAGCGAGGCAATCTTAAGCATTTGCTCCGGCTTCATGCCCCGCGAAGTCAGGGTTGGTGTACCAAGCCTGATTCCGCTGGGATCATTAGCACCTTTCGGATCAAAAGGTATTACATTTTTATTGACGGTCAAATGCACGCTTTCTAAAAGCTTTTCGGCATCTTTACCAGAAATATTTTTATTGCGAAGATCAACAAGGATTAAATGTGTATCAGTTCCCCCCGTAACAAGATCAAAACCGTGTTCCATCAGACCCTGGGCCAGGGCATCTGCATTAGCCAGCACTGTTTTTTGATAATCTATATATCCGGGAAGTTGAGCTTCCTTAAAAGCAACTGCTTTGGCAGCTATAATATGCATCAGCGGACCACCCTGCAATCCGGGAAAGACTGCCTTGTCTATAGGCGCAGCATATTCATTACGACAAAATATCATTCCACCGCGGGGACCCCTGAATGTTTTATGGGTAGTGGCAGTTACAATATCTGCTGTTTTAACCGGGTTCGGGTGAACCTTTGCCGCAATTAGCCCGGCCGTGTGTGCCATGTCAACCATGTAAAGTGCACCGACTTCATCGGCAATTTTCCTGAATCCTTCAAAATCAATCTGCCGGGGATATGAACTGGCACCGGCTATAATTAGCTTTGGATTTACTTTTTTTGCTATTTCTCTTACCTGATCCAAATTAATATAGTTAGTTTCCTGATCAACGCCATAGCTGTAAGATTCATAATAACGCCCCGATATATTTACTTTGCTGCCATGAGTGAGGTGACCACCGTGGCTGAGATCCATGCCCAGAATTCGATCGCCGGGCTTAAGCAGGGCCAGGTAAACTGCCATATTTGCCGATGTTCCAGAGTGAGGCTGTACATTAACATGTTCTGCTTCAAATAATTCAATTGCACGCCTGTAAGCCAATTCCTCCGCCTGGTCGGCGCAGTAACAGCCACCATAATAACGCGCGTTAGGGTAGCCTTCTGCATACTTATTGGTTAATATCGAACCCTGTGCGGCCAGTACAGCGCTGCTAACCAAATTTTCAGAAGCTATCATGATCAGGTTTTCCTGCTGTCGTTTTTCTTCTTCTTCAAGGGTGGCAAATATTTCGGGGTCAATGTCCTGCAGAGAGATTCCGGTTAAAAGCACTTCAGGTTTGTTCATATATTTTCTCATCTCCATCCGATTAATCTGGGGCAGCAATTACATATTGTGCTGTCTCATTTACTGTGCTTCAATACTTTCACGGGCCAACTTTATTCATTTTCCATACCTGCAATCTTATCCAGACGCCGGCTATGGCGTCCGCCTTCAAACACCGACGCTAAATAAGCATCGACTATTGACTCTGCCAATCCCGGACCCGTTACTCTTGAGCCAAGGGTAATAATGTTAGCATTATTATGTTCCCTGGCAAATCTGGCCGAAAATGGTTCGGCACATAGAGCAGCCCTTATCCCTCTATACTTATTGGCAGCGATTGACATCCCAATACCGGTACCGCAGATCAGAATGCCATTAGTAAAGTCTTCGGATTGCACGGCTGTGGAAACATTAGCCGCAATATCTGGATAATCAGCGCTCTCCTCAGAATATACACCGAAGTCCTTTATTGTAATGCCGGCACTAGCCAGATAATTTTTCAAATGCTCCTTTAGCCCAAAACCGGCATGATCGGAACCTATAGCGATATTCATATGCTATTTTTCCTCCTTTAGCATAGACATTAAGTTCTGTAGACAGCCGCTTATATCCTTTAAAACCTGCTGATATTTTTCCATCCCCCCACCAACCGGATCCTCTATATCCAGGCCCTGCCCGTAACCGGTATAGGAAGAGATCTGAAAGGTTTTACCGGAAGCCTGTGGAAAGTTTGATACAAGCTGGTTAAGATGCCCTTCTGTCATAACAAGGATTAAATCTGCTTCAGTAATCATGGTGCGTTCAAGCTGAACAGAACGGCGGTGCTCCAGGCCGGTGATCCCCATATCGCTTAGCAGCATAATTACTTCCTTCGAAATTTTTTCTCCTGGAAAGGCCAGGAGCCCTGCTGATGTGATTTCAACAGAAAACGGAAGTTTGCTTCTTGTTAGTTCATTTTTTAGCAGCGCTTCAGCCATCGGGCTGCGGCAGGTATTACCGGTACAAACAAAAAGTATATTAAACATTTTTAGCTCTCCGTTTCACTCTTTGGTTATATAAAAATGCGGTTATCCTGCTGACATCAAAATACCCTGATGATCCGTGCAGCCGCTTTTCGTAAACGGTTCATAACCGCCAGTCCCAACCCCCTGTTTTCTATTTCTTCGGCAATTATCAGGTCCTTCTTATTCAAATCCATTCGCCGCAACCGGCTATATAAGCCGGCAGCCAGTTCTTCTGTTTTACCAGGGGGGTTTTTGTGAATTGTAGCGCTGTTTAAAAGCCCGACCATAAAACCTTTATTACTGTAATAGCAAAACAATTCCCTTATTAAAGCTTTACGCCTTTCAGCACTACCCGTTATCAAAATCAGCGGAGCATTTGGAGCATAGTGGCGATACTTCATCCCTGGCGAAACAGGCACTGCCTCTCCCGCTACCAACCCCGATACTTTAACCCTGCAGCCAAGAAATTTCTCCAGGACTTCACGGGTCACCCCACCGGGCCTGAGAATTACCGGCTCAGTTTCGGAAAGATCGAGCACGGTTGATTCAACCCCAATAGGACAAGCTTCGTCCATAATAATTGCATCAATCCTCCCGGACAGATCATTTATAACATGCCTGTAACTGGTCGGACTCGGCCGGCCGGAAAGGTTCGCGCTGGGTGCCGCTATGGGAACTCCTGCGCTTTCAATCAATTCAAGGGCTGTCTGATTGGCTGGCATTCTTACAGCTACCGTGTCAAGACCGGCGCTAATATTGTCAGGAATCTTTTCTGCTTTTGGTAAAACAAGACTCAGGGGGCCCGGCCAAAATTTTTCTGCCAGCAGGTAAGCCCGTTCGGGAATATTGCAGGCTACCAGTTTCAACTGGTTTATAGATGAAAGGTGAACAATGAGAGGATTATCCGAAGGCCGTCCTTTGGCTCTGAAAATATTGTTTATTGCCTTGCGATTTGTAACAGCGGCACCCAGGCCGTAAACTGTTTCGGTGGGAAATGCAACCAGGCCGCCCCTGCAAATGATTGATGCTGCCCTGGCAATAGAAAGTGGGCTGGTACTTAGCAGTAAAGTTCCATTAACGCGTAAAGCGCGATTAGCCATCTTTTTCCTCTTTCATTGGGGATAAATCAGGCAAAGCAATTACCTTTTACTTATCAAGAACCAAATCAGCTATGTTGTTAGCATGGTCGCCAACCCTCTCAAGGTTGCTCAGCAAATCAAGGTAGATAACTCCTGCTGCGGGGTAACACTTTTTGGTGTTAATCCTGTCTATATGCATTTTACGCAGAATTTTTTCCTGCTCATCCACCTTAAAATCTTCCTGAACAATCTCCTGGGCTAAAGCATGGTCATTTGTTTCGAAGGCTCTTACAGCTTTTTCGAGCATGGCATCAACCATACTATAGAATTCAGTAATCTCTTCCAGGGCAGTTGTGGAAAAAGGTCGTTTTTCTTCAACTTTTATCTCTGCCAGCTGCATAATATTTTCCGCGTGATCACCTATACGTTCTATATCATTGGCAGCAGACATCAGGTTAGCCACCAATTTAGTCTGTTCTTTGGACATTGAATGCTGCGACAACTCGGCCAAATAAATATTAATTTCTTTTTCAAGACCATCAACCAGGCTTTCCATCTGTTCGATATGCTTAATTTTTTTCAGGTCGTCCTTTAAAAATACCTGCATCGATTCGTCTAACATTTCCCGGGCAATACCAGCCATCCTTAAGACCTCCTTCATAGCCCCGCCAATGGCAATAGGCGGAGTTTTAAGGATGCGGGAATCGAGGTATTTGGGCCCGAAATCCATTTTTTCGTCCTTTCCCGGAACAATTTTACAAACCAGGGAAGAGAAAAATTTAAGAAATACCAGGAAAATTACTGTATTCATAATATTAAATATGGTGTGCGTATTGGCAACCTGCCTTGGTACAGTGGCAGCTGTATCCATCATAATATCGGTAAAAGGTCCGAGTAAAGCCAGGGCCAGGACTACCCCGATCACATTAAATAAAACATGAGCAACCGCAGCCCTGCGGGCGGCAACATTGGCACCGATACTGGCCAGAATTGCCGTTATGCAGGTTCCCACGTTGGTGCCAAGAATCAAGGGAACTGCTGACTGAAATGGAATAAGATCCTGCATCGTTAAAGCAATAATAACCCCGGTTGAGGCACTGCTGCTTTGAACCAGGGCTGTAAATATAGCTCCGCAGAGGATACCCAGTATAGGATATACGCTGAACTGCGTTAAAAGCCTGTGAAAGGAATCAAGATCGCGAAGGGGACTCATGCCCTCCGACATGGTAGTCATGCCGAGAAACAAGAGACCGAATCCAAGGATAGTCTGGCCAAGATAGCGGTAAAACCTGCGTGTTCCAAAAAAATTGAGCAGGGAGCCAATGCCGATAGCAGGCAGAGCAATAACGCCTACTTTAAAAGAAACTATCTGTGCTGTAACTGTGGTTCCTATGTTGGCCCCGATAATAACTGAAATAGCCTGAGAAAGGTTCATCAGGCCGGCATTAGCGAAGCCTACAACCATTACTGTTGAAGTACTGCTGCTCTGAACAAGAATCGTAACCAGAATCCCTGTTAATACTCCAATTATAGGTTTATTAGTTAAAACCTCGAGAATACGCCGAAAGCGATCGCCTGCCGCTTTCTGCATACCCGACGCCATAATTTGAATGCCGAACAAAAAAAGACCCAGCCCACCAAGGGTGCTGAAAAGAATAGACCAAAACAAATACTACCCCTCCAAAATGGTCGGTAGATGCCAATCAACCATGCACAAGTAATTATAAAGCACGGCAGGATATTTTTCAATTTATATATTTTACACGAATTAATATTGCAGGTTAATTTATACCTGAATATACAATAAAGGTGACACGCTTTGGTCAAGCTATTGGCTCTAACCGAAAAATGTTGATACACACAAATACGAATCGAACGCATTAAAAGCCCTGCCAGTGTATTTATCCCTTCCCTTTTATTTATTCTGATTATGCTGTGCTATAATTATATTAATAGCAGGGGAGGTGTATTAACGTGCCGGGTTTAATTCGCTTTGGCATATCAATGGATAAAGATTTACTGGAAAGGTTAGACCACGAAATTGTTAAGAAAGGTTACCCAAACCGTTCTGAAGCAATTAGGGATCTAATCAGAAACCAACTGGTTGAACTGGATTGGTCCCAGGATGAAGAAGAAGTAGCAGGCACTATAACCATTATCTATAACCACCATGTTAAAGGCCTCAGTGATCTGCTTCTTGAGCTGCAGCATGAGCATCACGATATGATTATATCAGTTATGCATGTTCACCTTGAGCATGATCACTGCTTAGAAGTTATGGTGATCAAGGGTCCTGCATCACAGGCACGCGAATTGGCCGGTCGCCTGATTGGCGTCAAGGGTGTGAAACACGGCAAATTAACCATTACCTCAACCGGAAAAGGTTTAACCTGATTAGCACTAGTATTCAACAGCACTCCAGTACCCTAGGTTTCCCGGCTAGGTCTTTGTGACAAAACACCCGTGAAAACAACCCGGTGGCTAAACAAAGTTCTTCTACTGCATCCTGCTGGGTTTCACCAATTTCAAAAAGCACCAGGCCTGGTCTTTTAAGGTATTCTTTTAGACCGGCACAGATCATCCGGTAACCATCAAGGCCATCTTCTCCACCAAAAAGCGCTGATTCGGGCTCGTAAAGAGACACATCATCTGGCAGACCGACCATCCCCTGTTTGTCCACATAAGGTGGATTGGCGACAATTAGATCAAAAGAAAGGCCCGGCTCATCCTTTAAAGCCTGAAAATAATTACCCTTACTAAAACAAATCCGTCCTGCAACTCCCAGCTTTTCCGCATTGCCCTCAGCTACTTTCAGGGCAGTTTCGGATATGTCAATCGCCCACATTTTAGCTGCTGGCAGTTCAAGAGTGAGGGTGACAGCCAGAATACCACTACCTGTCCCGATATCGAGGCAGTTGAGTCCCTTGCCTGCCGTAATGTTTTTCCTGAAATAGCTGACTGCACGTTCAATTATCAGTTCAGTTTCAGGGCGGGGGATCAAAACAGCCGGAGTGATATCAAAAGGGCGCCCGTAAAAATGTTTAATTCCGGTTATATAAGCAGTAGGTTCCTGCCTGCCTCTTCTTTGAAGCAGGCGATCGAAACTTATCAGAAGATCATCTTCAAGGAAACCATCATTATTGAGGGTAAGGGTAATCCGATCCTGGCCAAGAAGGTAAGATAGTAGCAGCTCAGCTTCAATACGGGGCTGCTCAATTCCGGCTTGTCGCAAATAAAAAGAAGCCCTGCTGAGAGCTTCTGAAACTGTTACTTTTTTTAACATTTAATCTCCACTCACTTCAAGCTGTTCAGCTCGCTCGTTAGCTGAAAGTTCATCAACTATTTCATCAAGATCTCCTGCCAAAACAAGATCAAGTTTATGAAGGGTTAAATTAATCCGGTGATCAGTAACACGGTTTTGCGGATAATTATAAGTGCGGATCCTCTCACTGCGGTCACCGCTGCCAACCATGGTTTTTCTTGTCTCTGCCAGCTCGGCATTTTGTTCAGAAATAAATTTCTCAAGCAAGCGGCTCCTTAGTATCCGCATCGCTTTTTCCTTATTCTTCAACTGCGATTTTTCATCCTGGCAGCTTACCACTAAACCGGTCGGCTCATGTGTAATCCGTACGGCAGACTGGGTTGTGTTTACACTCTGCCCCCCCGGGCCTGTTGAGCAGAAAGTATCAATGCGCAAATCCTGCTGGTTAATTTCAACCTCTACCTCCTCCACTTCCGGCAAAACGGCAACAGTTGCTGCCGATGTATGAATACGGCCCCCCGATTCAGTGGAGGGAATTCTTTGAACACGATGAACTCCGCTTTCGTATTTCATGCGGCTGTAAGCGCCTTTCCCATCCACCCCCAGGATAACCTCTTTAAAACCTCCTATATCGGTTGGATGCGAATCAACAATTTCAACCTTGAAACCACTTTTTTCTGCATAACGGGAGTACATTTTCAGCAGGTCAGAAGCAAAAAGCGCAGCTTCTTCACCTCCGGTACCGGCTCTGATCTCGATGAAAACACTTTTTTCATCATATGGATCTTTGGGCAGCAGCATTTCCCTCAGCTCGGATTCCAACTTTTCTTTTTCCTGTCCGAGGGTATCAAGTTCTGTTCTCAGATAATCGATCATATCATCTTCATTATTTCCATTTAAAATATCTTCTGCCTCAAGAAGCTCCTGCATAACTTCCTTTAGTCTCCTGGTCTTCTCGACAAGCGGGGTAATTGAGGCTATTTCTTTTGACATATTTAACCATTCGGCCCTGTCATCCATAACATTCGGATCACTAAGGAGCTGCTCTAGTTCCTGGTACCGCTTTTCAATAACTTCCAGTTTATCTAACATAAAACCACCTCAGACAAGCATTTATAATAATATCTTATTACATTACTGCCATAAATGAAAAAGAGCAGAGCCTCTGCTCTGCTCAGAATATTAGAGACCGTATTTACGTTTAAATCTTTCTACACGCCCGCCTGTATCGACAAACTTTTGCTTACCGGTAAAAAAGGGATGGCACTTGGAACAAATTTCAACTTTAAGAGTTTCACTTGTTGAACCGGTTTCAAATGTTTCACCACAGGCACAGGTCACCATGGTGCGGTAATATTTTGGGTGCAGATCACTTTTCATAGGTATATCCTCCTTCTTACGTTCCGAAAATATATATTAGCACAAATGCTTTATTTCTGCAAGATATCAATTTCTTGAGCGGTACATCGGCAGATTGCAAGTTTAATTGCCTTACAATATATGGCGTCACATCTTACCCAGCTTTTACATGGTATGCATATTACTTAAAAATTCTTCATTTGACTTGGTTTTCTTTAACCTGTCAAGCAGGGCCTCCAGGAATTCTACACTTGTACTGCTGCCCATTGCCCTCCTAAGGGCCCACATTAACTCAATTTTACGTTCGCTTAAGAGCAACTCTTCCCTGCGGGTTCCGGAACGGGAAATATCAATGGCTGGGAATATACGTCTTTCAGAAATTCGGCGATCAAGGTGCAACTCCATATTGCCGGTGCCTTTGAATTCTTCATAAACCACATCATCCATACGGCTGCCGGTATCAACAATGGCTGTTGCCAGAACGGTCAGGCTGCCGCCACCATCTATATTCCTCGCCGCACCAAAAAATCGTTTCGGTTTGTAAAAAGCCCCGGGATCAATACCGCCGGAGAGAGTGCGTCCACTGGGTGGGATAACAAGGTTGTAAGCCCTGGTTAACCTGGTTATACTGTCAAGCAAAACTGCTACATCACGACCCTGCTCAACCAGGCGCTGCGATCTTTCAAGGACCAGTTCTGCTATGCGAATATGGTTTTCTGGCTTCTGATCAAAAGTAGAACTAACCACATCGGCATTGACGCTACGTTCCATATCGGTAACTTCTTCAGGTCTTTCGTCAATTAACAAAATTATTAGCTCTATCTCAGGGTGATTGATGGAAATACTATTGGCCAGCTGCTTTAAAAGCATGGTTTTACCGGCTTTCGGAGGTGATACTATCAGACCCCGTTGTCCCTTGCCAATAGGTATAAGCAGGTCAATTATTCTCGTTGAAAGAATATGCGACTTCGTCTCCATGCGAATCTGGTCATCGGGATGAATAGGAACAAGGGAGGTATAACCGGGGCGGGTTGACATTTTTTCAGGATCTTCACTGTTTATTTTTTCAACCTGCAATAACGCATAATACCTTTCATTATCCTTCGGCGGCCTGATCCGTCCGCTGATGATGTCTCCTGTACGCATGTTAAACCTGCGAATCTGCGAAGCTGATATATAAATATCATCATCAGAAAAAAAATACTTTTTCCGCCTCAGGAAACCAAAACCGTCAGGCATTATCTCCAGCATGCCCGAAGCAGTAGTTTGCTCACCATTTTCGGAAAACAACCGGGTAAGGTTGTCGATTAACTCCTGTTTGCGCATTGTTGACTGACCTTTAACCTCGTGTTCCTTGGCCAGCTTGTGCAGCTCGCTTAAAGTCATTGTTTTCAACTTTTCAGTATTCATGTTGCACCACCTTATATTAATTACCACTTAACTTAAAAAGAAGATATGCTGCCGCAATGTAACCGACAAGAACAAGCCAGGCATCATATCCAATTCGTGCAAAGCGTTTATCCGTTCGGTAAATCATACCGAGAATTATAAAGGAACTCATCATAATCACCAGCAAAGCAGAAAGAATATGATTATTTGATACAAAATCAAGCAATGGTCCCTGACGATAAAACAGGTCGGCAATAAAAACAATAAACAAGTTCATAAAATTAGCTCCAAAAACATTGGCAACAGCCATATCGATAAGACCCAGCCGAACTGCTGTAATTGTGGTGACCGTTTCTGGAAGCGAAGTACTGATAGCCAGCAGGATTGAACCGATAAAAGTATGCCCCAGGCCTGTTTGCAATGCAATAGCATCTGAAGCGTCTGTTAATAAGACACCGGCAGTAACAATAAATATTGAGCTAATTGCAAAGCGAATCAGGGCAAAAGCAGTGGTTTCATTCTTTCTGTCATGCTCAGCCAGCTCATCCTCGCTTACCGGGGAGACTGTATTTTTTTTATCATAGCGATAAAGAAGCCTGCTGCCCAATATGTAAGCAAGTGCAATAATGATTGTTTCAAGACCTATCCAACCAACCGGCACTACAACAAACCCGAGCATGGCAATTGCTGCCAGGCTTACAGTGATCATACTAAGCGATGCTATTATAATATGGCTTCTATCAATCTTCCCTGTTAAGGGCCCCCTGCCTTCCAGCAGATCTATAACTGCCAGAAGCGCTAAATTATAAAGACAACTGCCAAAAATGTTTCCCAGTGCCAGGTCTGGAGCATCAATTGCAACCGCCCTTAATGTGGTTACCAGTTCCGGTAAGGAAGTTGCCAGTGGAAGCATTAATGCACCTATCCATGCTGAACCAATACCCGTGTTCCTTGAAATAGTGGCACCACTCTTGGTTAAGACGCTTCCTGCAAATACTATGACTATTGCGCATAAAACAAACTGCAACCAATGATTAATCATTTTACTCCTAACAGACCGGACCGGGTTATCAAATACCACCAATCAAAAGGGGTTTAATATAGTATCTTATTCTTATAAAAGTGGGAAATAAAACCGATTTGTCTTTTTATATGGAAAGATTAGCTGCAAAAGGAAGCAGATAAGCTTATTAACATATATTAAACCTCGGTAAGTAGCTATTCTCTATTATTTTTATTTTTCCTGCTCCCTTACAAAAAAACTAGGTTTGTTTTTATTATCCTGTTAAAAAAGGATTTGAAACGATTTCATTGCCAATAGTTGTCAATGGTCCATGACCCGGGTAAACAATAGTTTCTTTGGGTAGAGTAAGCAGTTTTTGATTAATGCTGGTGATTAATGTCTGATATGAGCCGCCGGCCAGGTCTGTCCTACCGACCGAACCGGCAAAAAGGGTATCTCCGCAGAACAACCTGTCGCTATTTAAAAAGCAAACCCCACCTTCAGTATGCCCGGGTGTTTCAATTACCTTAAGTTGTTCACTGCCAATGCTGATAATATCACCTTCTTTTAGAAAATGATCAGGGTGGGGTTGTTTTTTTAAAACATGCTTCAATCCAAATCCAGGATTATTATAGAGGCTAATATCTTTCTCATGCAACATGACAGGCGCATTAAATTCTGCCTTAAGCCTACCATTTGCCCCAACGTGATCAATATGACCGTGCGTATTCAATATATACCTGAGTTCAAGATTAAGGTGCTTGATTTTGTATATTATTTTTTTTGCCTCTGCACCAGGGTCAATCACAACAGCTGCCCTGGTTTGATTACAGTAAACAAGGTAACAGTTTGTAGCAAACATGCTGACTACCATAGTTTCAATGCCCAGCATGGCTTCCACCTTCCCACTCGAGCATCCTGTTCAGGGCTGGTAAAATATCCGTTAAATCATTCATTTCATTTTTAAGTTCGGCACGCAGGGCCTTGTTGCCAATTAACAGGGCTGGAACCTTATTTAGTGTATGCTTACGTGTGGTTAAATCTTCAATGTTTCCATGGTCACTGCTGATAATTAGAAATTCTTCCGCGGGATTAATCAAATCGGCCAGTGTACCGATGAATTGGTCCAGGATAGAAATAACCCGTTCGGATTCTTTAGGCTCTCCCAGATGACCGGCCAGGTCGGTCAAAAAGTATTCAAATAAACAAAAATCAAATCCGGCGCTGATTTTATAAAGCTGTCTGGCCCCTTGATCCGGAGAAAAAAGAGGGACAGAGCAGCCCATTTTTATTAATATATCGTTAGTGATATCCATAAAAAGCGCATTACCGCTTTTTATATCTTCAACTGAATAAAAACTCACTCCCCCGTAAAAGGTAACCAGGGTTGAACATGAATAACGAACACCCGGAAGACCATAGCGCAGTTTATTAAAAAATAATGGTCGATAAGCGTTGGCAAAAGACACTCTGTATCCTTTTCTTTTAAAAGCTCTAAACATACCTTTTGCAGCCAGTAACTGCCTCAAACGTTGATCCGGAAATCCATTTAAGTGCTTATTTATTAAAGCAGGTGCGTTCTCACCGGTAAATATTGTCGCCTGTCCTGTTGCACTCTGCGGTAACCCTGGAGTGCCCAGAGTGGCATCAAGCGCCAGGAGGGTGGACATCTTACCGGAATAATCGGCACTTGAATCAGTCAGGTCAGCACCGTCAAGTATTTTATTAATTCCCGGCGTTTTTATATTACTAAAAGGGTTGGCCGGAGAATCACCGCCCAAGCCAACCCCGTCAATAAATATAAATAATGTTCTCACTAAGATCCACCAGCCTGTACTTTACATATCAGCATCTTCCGGTTCACCAGTTACTTCTGATTCATCAGTTTCTTCGATATCTTCCAGGTCACCATTATCTTCAACTGGCTCCGTATCTTCATCGGTTTCCGGTTCTTCATCTACTTCAACCTGGGCAGGCAGGTTATCAGGCCTTTCTCCAAGCGTTATAACAACTTCTTCCCTGACTCCATTACGGTAATAGGCAATTGTAACGGTATCTCCGGGATAGTATGAAAAAAGGTTGTCAAAAAGCTGGGCAAGGTAATATACATCATTGTTATCGATTGAAACAATAATATCACCCACCTGCAACCCGGCTTCGTCAGCGGCAGAACCAGAAGCGATGTCTACAATAATAACACCTCTTTCCGGTTCAACTTCACCATACTGCAGCCAGTCATCAATAATAACACCCAGGTGCGGTCTAATCACACGGCCATGCTCGTATAGATCATTAATTACTCTTTTGACGGTATTACTCGGCACGGCCAAACCGATACCTTCCACTCCGACCAGGGCAATTTTCGCCGTATTGATTCCAATAATTTCTGCATTTAAATTTAGCAACGGCCCCCCGCTGTTGCCCGGGTTAACCAGGGCATCGGTCTGCAGGAAAGTATACACATAATCACTTCCGGGCATACGCACCTGCCTGCCAACAGCACTTATAATACCTGCAGTTACAGTTTGCTGAAAATAACCAAAAGGATTACCGATTGCCAGTACTTTTTCGCCAACCCTCAGTAAATCAGAATCACCGATTGATAATGCAACCAGATCTGATACTCCAATTTTTAATAAAGCCAAATCAGTCATGGCGTCAGAGCCGACCAATTCAGCTTCATAACTGCCTTTTCCGGGTATAACAACTGTAATTTTGTTAGCTCCCTCAATGACATGCTGATTGGTTACTATGTAACCATTTTCTTCAATAATAACTCCCGATCCTGACTCAATTTCTTCCAGGCTCTGTTCGCCAAACCTGGTAATATAAACATGTTTATTAACCCCGACAACAGCATCAAGGGCCTGTTCTGCAACATCAGCAAGACTGTTTTCGTTTCTTTCAATAACAGAAAGATCATCCTCTTCCACTTCATCCTCAATAATCTCCGGTTCTATTGTCGTTTCAGTAACCGGAGCAAAGAAAAACATGAAAAGCCCGTAAATAATTGCGGCACCAAGCAGTATCCCCAGTATCCCCAGGGCAAGATATCCGATGAAAGTCCCAAATCCTTTTTTCCCGGGGTTGTTCTGATCATGATAGTTATCCATGGAGCAATCCCTCCTTTGATTCAGTCTAACTTAAAGAACCATCAGCGTAAAGAGTTTCCCAAAAAAGATGATTTGCATTAAAAGTCGATAACCGTTCCCCGCTTAAAATTATTATCACTTTTTCTCACCAGTGAAGCGCCAAGACCAATTAATTTCTCTTCAAAATTGTCATATCCGCGGTCAACATGTTCAATTTCACTAACTTCACTCTCACCTTCAGCCATGAGAGCGGCAATAATCAAAGCTGCTCCCGAGCGAAGGTCAGGCGCTGTAACAGGTGCGCCGGTTAACGGAACACCGCCTTCTATCAAGGCCGTTCTACCCTCGACCTTAATACGGGCTCCCATTCTTTTTAAGTCATCCACCTGGTTATAGCGTCCATCAAAAACATTTTCTGTTATAACGCTAAGCCCTCTAGCCGCAGTTAGCAGAACCATTCCCGGTGGCTGAAGATCGGTGGGAAACCCGGGATAAGGAAAGGTTTTTATATCTGAAGGCTTTAAATCTTCCACACCTTCAACCCTGATCGTTTCCGGGTTAACTTCAACCAAAGCTCCTACTTCTCTTAGTTTTGCAGTGATTGCTTCAAGGTGTTTGGGAATAACATCTTCTACTATAACCCGACCTCGCGTTGCAGCAGCTGCCAGCATAAATGTGCCGGCTTCAATTCTGTCGGGAATAACTGTGTGGCGTGCGCCGGAAAAAACTTGTGTTCCATCTATTCTAATCACATCAGTGCCGGCACCCCTGATTTTGGCGCCCATTGCATTAAGAAAGTTTGCCAAATCGACAACCTCGGGTTCCTTAGCGACATTTTCAATAACGGTCCGACCCTCCGCAGCGGCTGCAGCCAACATCAGGTTTATTGTTGCTCCAATGCTGACTACATCAAGATAGATACGCGCACCAACCAGTTTCTTCGCCTTGAGCTTAATCATACCATGCTCTATTGAGCTCTCGGCGCCCAGGGCAGCAAATCCTTTTAAATGTTGGTCTATTGGCCGGGGACCAAGATCACATCCTCCCGGTATTGGAACCTCAGCCTGCCCGAAACGGGCCAGCAAGCTGCCCATAAAATAATATGAAGCCCTCATTTTTTTTACAAGGTGATACGATGGGGCCACCTTACTGAGATTACCGGGAGTTAATTCGATTGCATTTTTCCCTCTCCTGCGTATCGAAACACCCAAATCTTCAAGAATAGCAATCATTGTTCTCACATCAGTAATATCCGGAAGATTATCCAGGTAGACAGTTTCACCGGTTAAAACGGCAGCAGGAAGGACCGCAACAGCAGAATTTTTCGCCCCGCTTATTCTTACTTTACCCTCAAGAGCCGTTTTTCCCTTAACTATAAATTTTTCCATAATAACCCCCTGCTGGTTTATATCTTACCCGACGTTATTACTTATAATCAGGGCAACTGCTCCGGGATTACATTTTTGCGTTCAAAGTTGCCTGTAAAAGCATTTATATAATATATTTGCCCATTTTGCAAAACAATTCTCCAGACCGGTGGTATTTCCCACTTTTCTGCATTATATTCCACGCTGAAATGACCTAGTTTAACATCGGTTATTATCTGCTCTTCGATACTTGGACCCAGGTCTCTAACCAGGTTTTTAATGGCTTCGACCGCGGTAATCACTTCCATCTCCCTGGCCGGGCTGCCTTCAACCGGATCTAGCCAGTATATTTCTACCGATTGAATACTGTTATCAGTAACATAAACCTTTAAGTTGCCAGCAAAAACAGGGAAATCTCCAATACTCTGGTAATAATGAAGTATCTTTTCACCGGCCTCGCTCACTTCAGTATAGTTGTAGGTTAATCCTTCCGGTTTAAGTGACTGGCCGGCTAAAAAAAGTTCTACGGCATTATTTAAGCTAAACTGTTCCAGGTCATTGTTATTTTGCTCCAACATATTTGGCGGTGTAAGAAGCACTTTTATCATTCCGGTTGACTGAATCATAACAGTTCGATCATCATTCCTATAGTATGTGCCGTCTTCCGTATAACTAAATTCTGCCCCTTCCTGAAGCATTTGCAAAATTAGAGCTCTTTGAAATTTAAGTGATGTTGATACCGTGAGAAAGTTTGCCGTCTGAACAGAGCGATCCAGGGCAGTTTGTAACTTATAATTGTTTTCCTTTAAAAGAATTTCAAGGTTATCCAAGTCTTCAGCAGAGACGGCAACCCTGGTTAACCTGCCAGAATCAGGCCAAAATAAATGGTATGCCAGAAAAAGGTTCAATCCGGCAAAAGCTATAATAAGAATTAATTTTGCTCTGCCCAGGTTCATTTTAATTCACCTTCTTTAATCTGTACCAAAGAATCGGCTTTCAGGAAAAACTTTTTACCGTTTACTTTAATAAGCCAAACAGGCTCAGCAATAATATTTTGACTAACAGTTACTGCTGCATAACCGAGGCGCATTACTTCTAAACGAAGATACGAGCGCATGCCAACTCGTTCTTCATCAAGCAAAGAGATAGCTTTTTCAAGTGCTTCAAACCAGCCGGCGGTTTCAACTGAAACATTATCGAGTTGAATTGATTCATCTACCTGGTAAAGCGATCGGGAGTAATGAACTAAACCGCGATCATTCAGAACTACCTTTGTCTGAATTGATGTATACAGTGGATAGCCGGAAATATAAATCCGCCACTGTGCTGCATATGCTCCTGCTTGATTCCAACCTGTCGGTTCCAGTGTTTCAAGGCGAAGCCCCTGCAGCCATCCTCCATGATAGCTGATGTAATTGTTACTGTTTACAAGAGCTTCATAATAATCGATGTTAGCAAGGTTTTGTTCAAGTCGCGGATTTGAATACTCTATACTTGTTGTTGTCAGGCGCAGGCCTTTTTCTCCATCCGTGTAAATAAGCCCACCGTCTTTTTCTTCAATTATCCTGGCCAGGCTATAATCAACAAAAAATGTTTTAAGAAGCTGATCACGGTTGTAAGGTTCCGGTTTTAAGGCATACCTGCTCATTGTAAGCGGTTCTGCGGGTAAAAAAATGGGATCCTGTATTACCGTGCTGGCTTCACCGGCGAAGTAAAACATATCTTCACTTAGTAACAAATATTTACCTGATTGGTCTTCCTTAAAAACAGAGATGGTTTCTTCTATAATAGTTGCCGAGTCTGAGGGCAGTTCCCCGGCATACAAAGCATCTTCATTGGCAGTGATTGCAACAGACCAAACCTGTTCATTGAAACGCTGCATCAAGATCCGACTGATCCTGAGGTTTGAGTAATTGGTTTTCCAGTGAGAATCCGGACCTGCCGGTAGCAGGGGATTAAAATAGAATACAGCTAACTGCTCTCCTTCCGACACAATTGAATCAATGTTTGGTGGATCTTTTTGCAGGGTTGCAATAGAATCGCGAACAATATCCCAGATCACCCTATAGCCTGGGTTGTCCCTATCAGGAATAATTAAACCGTTTTCAGTAATAACAGTTAGTTGTGAGGGGAAAAACACCTCATCAAGTGATCTTGGAGATTCAATTATAACCCTTTCATATGTATCCTCTACAATTAATTCTGCAGGCTGTTTACCGTACCATAAATGGTAGGTAAGTAACAGACTGGAAAAAACCAGGATAATGAGAACTGTGCTTTTAATTTTTTCCACCATTACCTGCATTCCTCTCCCTGATCTGTTCGCGGCAGAGTAAAAAGAACTCTTGTTCCCAAACCAGCTATACTATACATTGATATATGGCCACTATGACCTTCTATTATTTTTCGAGCTATCGAAAGACCCAGCCCAGTCCCGCCATAGTCCCTGCTGCGTGTTTTCTCAACCCTGTAAAAACGTTCAAAAACATGAGGAAGTTCTTTTTCAGGAATACCTCTTCCTGTATCACTGATAAATATTTTAACGGAATCTTCTTCTATAACAGCGTCTATATTAATTTCACCGTCACTGGAAGTGTAACGGGCTGCATTATTAAGCAGGTTGGAAAAAACTCGGATAAGCTTATCACGGTCAGCCGGTATGGTAAGGTCGGGAGTAAGATTAACCTTTATAGGAGGCACGTTACCGGTTAATTTTTGTCTGAGCTGCTCAACAGCTTCTTCAGCCAGATCTTTAAGGTTGACATCCGCTTTTTGCCAGTAAACCTGACTGGCATCCATTTGTGAAAGCACGAGCAGATCTTTAACCATATTAACCATCCGATCCGTTTCCCTTGATAAAACATTTAAAAATTTAATTCTAGTAGCCCTTTCTTCAGCAGCTCCGTCCAAAAGTGTTTCAACATAACTTTTAACCGTTGCCAGGGGCGTCCTCAGTTCATGAGACACATCGGCTACAAATTCCTCCTGGCGTCTTGTTAATTCTCTTTCACGGGTTATGTCATGCAGAACAATTAGTGTGCCGTCCAGTTTTCCTTTTCCAACTTTGAAAGGCGCAATTTTTACTTCCATAATACAATCAGGTTCTGAACCGGAAATTTCTGCTGTCAGAGGTTCCTGCCTGCGAACAAACCGGCGCAACATATCTGCGCCTATAAAATTGCGTAACAGGTTGAAACCGGAACGGCCAAGAGCAGGCACTCTTAGCTTAAGGGTCCTGATTAATTGCCGGGCTGATGGATTAATCTGTATAATTCGTCCTTTTCCATCAAGAGCAACGATACCATCGGACATGTTGTTTATAATTGCTTCAACCTTACTCTTCTCTGACGACATTTCATTAATTGTCTGGCTCAACTGTTCCGCAAGATAATTGAATGTTTCACCAAGACGCCCGATTTCATCTGCTGTCTGTACTTTAATTTTTTGACTGAAGTCTCCGCTTGCCATGTTCAGCGCTTGATCCGTTACAGCCTGGATGGGGGTGGTAATAGTCCTTGTTAAAACTGCGCCAAGAAAAAAACTTATTACCAGGGCCAGCACAACTCCGGTAAAAAGAATCGTTTTAACTTCGTTCAGAGTATCGTCAACAGCTTTAAGCGAACCACTTAAATAGATAACGCCCAGAACATCCTGATCCTGCTGAACCGGATAAGCCAGGTAATATCGTCTGACCTGGTTCACTTCATCGTATCTCATATTATCGCTGAGGTTTCCGGTCAGGGCACGGGTTATTTCATCACGAATCAACCGCCTTCCAATCAAACTCTGGTTACCGGAAGTGCCCACTATTAGCGCGTCATTATCCAGGATTATCATTTCCACATCGCTTAGATCCCGGAATTCCCTGGCCAGGCGCACTGTATCAGCTGTCCAGCCCTGGCTTTCACCAAAGCCGGGTTCCATAAACACAGAAAGAAGCCTGGCCTGATTTTCCAGGCTTTCTTTATAATTATTCAAATAATATTTTTCCAGGGACTGGACAAGGTAGACGCTAATTAACTGCAGGGAAAATAGTATAAGCATCAGGTAGATAAAGATGATTTTCCACTGAAGACTGTTAAATATCTTTCCTCTGCCTGAAATAATATCCGACACCCCTCTTGGTATGTATATAATCAGGTTTAGCCGGATCCTCTTCCAGCTTTTCTCGTAAACGACGCACTGTAACGTCTACAGTACGTTCGTCACCAATGTAGTCATAACCCCAAACCTGGCTTAGAAGCTGATCACGGTTAAAAACATGACCTGGTTTAAGCATAAGATAGACTAAAAGATTATATTCGCGCAGGGTAAGCTCAACTGGTTTGCCCTGATTATAAACCTGAATTTCATCACGGTCTACGGTGATAGAACCAACTGTAATGCTGTCTTTTTCTTTCGTAACTGCCTGACTTCTGATTTTTTCTCTGCGCAGAATAGCTTTAACCCTGGCTATAATTTCACGGGCACTGAACGGCTTGGTTACGTAATCATCTGCACCCAATTCAAGGCCTAACACCTTATCAACCTCAAGCTCTTTAGCGGTCAGCATAATGATTGGGATATTTTTATTCTGCCTTATTTCACGACAAATCGAAAATCCGTCTTTTCCGGGCAGCATAATATCAAGCAGAATAAGGTCTGGCCTTTCAGATTCAACCTGCTGAAGGGCTTCATCACCATCATAGGCAGTAACGACCCTGTATCCTTCTTTTTCTAGATTATACTGCAAGATATCAACTATTGGCTTTTCATCATCTACTACCAGAATAGTATCCATCAGGATCCTCTCCCGTTTCAGGATGTTAAAAAAGTTCGCTTTTTAAAGCTTAAATCCCTTCTTGCAAACTTAACCAATACAGCCCGCCGGATTAAACCTTATTGCTTAAAAGCCCTTCTTCTGATGAAGAAGGGCTTGATGCATAAAGTATAATAACCATTACGGCCTGAAAAACTGCAGAGGATCAATTGGCTTATGCTGGTAATAAGTATGCCATTCACCAGTACCATCATCGAGCCGGACTTCGAAATGCAGATGAGGACCGGTGGAGCGACCGGTGGAGCCTGCCTTGGCAATGACATCCCCCTG
>Ga0334892_1000298_pt1 | contig 71173 bp, 62 predicted proteins | sample GraSluR3_MG_4_FD_207213 | JGI IMG/M metagenome (GOLD analysis project Ga0334892, IMG submission 207213) | Sludge microbial communities from methane-producing bioreactor in Wageningen University, Netherlands - Granular Sludge_15_04-R3 | ecosystem: Engineered > Bioreactor > Anaerobic >...
TAGGAAGCGCCTTGATTTACGTATAGGATAAGGGAGAAAAACTCATTAATCTAAAAAACTGTATTAAATTTTCAAGGTTCAAGCGGTCTAGGGAAAAAACTAGAACCTTTTGACGCTCATATCATTAAATAATTGTATCAATATATTTTTTTATAGCTCCTATAAAGATACAGAACATTGAATACTAACAGTTCTATAGGATGACATCCCAGATATATGAATTTCACATTCTACCAATGAGTATGGTTTAGATTGTCCATTATATAGTCCATATCTGTCATTCGTATCATAAGACCATGAATTTGTTGTAGGATCTAATGCACCATTACTACCTACGCCAGCACCTGGGTTTCTCCACCACATTTTTCTATTAGATGCGTAATAAATCCCACTTGATTCAGTTGAGCCAAATACAGATGTTATTGAAACACTCTCGCCACTTACTTTATAATTCAATCCTGTCGTAACATCAATATCATCATAGAGCGTTGACGAAACACCAGTGGCTGCCAAGTAATCGCTTAAATTAACAGATACCTCAGCCCTTTTTGTTTCAATACCATCTAAATAAACGTCACTAGATTCTAGTGGTGAATTTACGTGATTAGGCTTTGCATTAGTAGCAATTAAATCGTTTTGGATATCAGATACTGGTATTTCCCACTTCCAAACTCTTCCTGATTCAGCATCAGTAACAATAATATTAGCAATTACCTCTGGATTATTATTGTTATCGTCATTATCATTATTTGCTGCATAAGCCGGATTATATGATGCTAATATTAGTATAGAACATATTACAGAGATTAGTTTCTTAGTGTACTTTTCACTTTTAATCCTATTTTTTCCTCTTCTTTCTTTTAATTTTTTTTGGTTTTGTGAGAAGCAAGAGCAATCAAACATCCTATTACAAAGAAAATAATTGAATAAATTGATATAAAGCCATAATAAGGTAATAATCTAAATCCAAATGTATTCAATAATACATAGTATAAGTAACAAATGCGGCTAGAAAGCAGTAAAAAGAGGCAATAGAAATATATTGATATATGAAATCATAGATATTTGAATAAGGTACCATTGGCTTATTATATAAAATCGTCTGATAATAATTAATATATATCAAACTTAGTAAAGATATTCCTGCATACAATGAATCCTTTTTCAATACTTTTCTTTTCATTATTAACCTTCTTTCAATTTAATAAAAAACATGTTTTTCTACGCTGTGATTATAGCATACATATTTTTAAAAAAGGACAACTCTACCTGAACGACGCGATATAATACACGAACGACGTGTTTTGCTATTTTATGGAAACAAAGCGATTCTGTCGCGTTATCTCGAAGAGATATTGTTCGCGGAGGGAAAGGTCCTTGACGCTTTCTGCTACGTTTCAAAGCAGAAAGCTAAAGTAGGACTTTCCTAGAGCAAAAATGGGCAGTCTCAGAAATCACTTTTCCGAGACTGCCCATTTGTATTTTATTACTTTATTCAAACATATAATCAAATACTTTTTCTATATTCTCTTCTTGACTTGTACTAACGAACACACCCAAGTAATATGTCTCTCCTTCCGGTAGGAGGCCATCAAAAAATTCAAGCTCTGTCACATCGGCTAGGTAGATGCTATCGCTTGAGATTCCTTCGCCTGCTAGCCCTAAGTCCTCTGCACTAAAATAGGCTTCTTCCGGCAGATTGATTAATCCTTGCTCAATGTAGGAATCAATGGGTTTCATCAGACCTTGCTCAAGATACATCTGAAAGTTTTCACCAACAAATACAAATATATCAAATTCACCTAAGGTACTTTTTCCCATGATTTTTGTTACATTTGCCATTTGCATGTTATAATCAATACCCTCTTCGATATTAAAGGACTCAATAGCAGCAACTTCTCTTTTTAAATCATCACTGACGATTTGACTAAGCTGATCTCTTCGCTCAATTCTTGTCTCATCATTCATTGAATAGGTGAAAATACTCATATCTAAGACAATATCTGCCGGAGGATTGAATATATAATGATTTAAGAGCCAAAACACAATCAAAAAACCAATAATGCCACCAATAATATGAATCTTATAGTATTCCCATATATGGTCAATTTTATCTTTTCGGTTCAAGTCTTTATAATCTATTAATCGTTTTTCCATGATTACACCTCAATCTCATCTAATGGGTCATTTAGGTCCTTTGTTCCTTCAAGGACAAATCGACCATTTTGAATAATTGGAATCTGTTCGTTTTTATCCGTAATAACAATAATCGCATCTAATTCATGATATGGAATAGTAATATCGGTATGACGATAATAATAGGCCTTATCAATATCTGTTTTTCGCTGACATGTAATCGAATTATCTCGGGCAACAATCTCACGTCCATCCGGATTTTTCACTGGTACATCTTCACTCCACTTGTAGCAAGTATCACCCACAGCAAAATGGGGACCGGTTTTTTCGCCGATGAGAATCGGAAGTATTTTTTCAATGTTAAATTTTCGTGCCATTGCGTATGCCTTTGTGTTGGTCCCGATTGCAAATTCGCCAATAGGAAGAAATTGATGGGGTTCTGTAATATTGGCACGGATATACTCTCGATTTTTTTCTTGGTCTGAATAATTGTTACATCGATAGTCTGTCATCATTCCATCTATAAACTCAATCTCTAAATCTTTATATTTCAAGCCATTTAAATAGACTTCTTTGACATGTAAAGTACCCTGCGTCCCTTCCAGTTTCGGTGTTGTGAAAACTTCACCAACAGGCACATTCACATCCGCCGTACAGTTGTTAAAATTCGTTTCACGACTAGAATCTTTAAGTTCATTGAGCTGAACAAGCAAGTGAGTACGATTTCCATTACGACCGGTCACAAGAACTGATTTTCCTAAATCCAAGGTCTCAATCATCGTTTGTTGAATCTCTCTATACATTTCCTCATCCAATGTATTTACGATAATTGTTTCATCAAAGATTTCTTCAAACTGTTTACCAATACTCGGCAGCGGATATGCATTAATGGTAAAACTCCACTGGCTATTTGGCAAGTAACGGCTAAATAAGGCCTGATATTCACCGGTATATTTTTGCTTGAAGCTTTGTTGATTATCGGTAAAACGTATAGAAGAGTCCTTCATCTCAGGTTCAAAGCTTGTCTCACCAAACACTTCCATAACTGCCGGTCCGGCATATGCTTTGATGGTTGCTTCGAATTCATCAAAAACATCTTTCCAATGTGCCATGAGGTATTCATAATATGCTTCATCTGCAAAAAGCGCTTCATCAAAACGATGATCAAAAAAATTCTGAGGATTGGGCAAGGTATGAATCAAACGCGGTCGCAAAGAACCTTCAAGTTCATAACGTACAATGGGTTTTAGTCCATAAGTCCTAAAATTATTGACAACTTTATTCATAACCGGTTCAAAACCAACTTGATAGGCTATTTGTATGGATTTTTTGGGTTTGATGTCCACTTCATTACGCTTATACCCTCGCATGTAAGCTTGTGTAAAGGTATCCGCCATTTTTTGAAGCCTTGTTTCATCGGCTTTCTTAAAGTAGTTAAACAATTTTTGCTCATTGTCACTGATATATAGACCATACTTATACAAGTATTTTTCATCATCATATTCTGATTTTTCAATGATCTGATTATAGGCATCAAAATTCGGATCAAAGGAACGATAGATGCGTAGTCGAAGCTTGTCTTTTATATCTTTCATGGCATGGTCTTTGATTTTTTGAATAAGTTCCTCGACCTTAGTATCTGGGTCTTCGGCCAAGCTTGTGATGATATCTATGACCATTTCGGATATCCACATAATAGAAACTCTGCGATGCTCATAGGCATAAGGTATTGACAATCGCGCTTTTTGGTATATGTAGCACATCACCTTGCCAAGCTCTTCACCAAAGCCTTCTTTACACACGTCCGGGTTTGCATAGCTTGAACCATAGTTTTCAGGCAATAACTCACTATTTTGTTGATCATTCAATGCTTTTAACTCTTCAATTGTCCTTGATTCATAAAAGCTTTTTGACCACTCTTTTTCAAATCGTAAACTTGATAATAAAAGCTCTGTACTTTTTTTAATAAAAGACGATTGTTCACTATCATTATTTTTTATTTGTGTTTGTAAGTTGATAAGCTTTTGCTCTGCTTGTATAATGCGAGCTTCGTACTTATGATTTAATTGATTAATCATGAGGACCCCTTCTTTACTTCAATTTATTAAACTTGTCTAATATAATACCATATAGATTTATCACTATCTATTATTATTTTATTAAAACCCGATTCTTTTTATGGAATAGATTAAGGTATGGTTCAAATCAAACAGGTGAATTTCTCCGGTTTGTATGTCCGGATTCACTCTATATTCAAGCCTTTTATCCATTTTTTCCTTCAAAAAATCCACGAGCTTTTCTTTATTCTTTTTTTTATGACCAATCAATCGTTGAATGCTTGCTTGGTTTCCGCAAAGGATAATCCGGGAATCAAATGTACGGATGACTTCTTTATGCGTCTCAAGGAAGGTCATCACTTCCTTAAAAATACATTGGTCCATAACTAACTCTCCGAATGCCGGATGGTAGGGTCCTGCAACAAAAGCATTTGTATTTAATTCTTCATTTGCTTGAAGTCCAATGCGAATCACCTTGATCTTTGCTTGGATAATTTTAGGCAATACATTGGCGACTTGAAGGACTGCTTCTTCCAAAGAAATCGGCACATAGTCACCTCGTTTATATAATGCTTCAAGTTCAGTATGTTGAATAACCAGTGTTGGATAGATTCTTAATGTTTTCGGTTGAATTTGAATAACTTTTTCCATGGTTTTTTCGAAGGTTTCGGCTGTATCTCCTGGTAAACCTAACATGACTTGCAATCCTACTTCAATCTTATATTTACGGATTAAGTCAACTGCATTATAAACATCTTGGACACGATGATTTCTTTTGGACAAATCAAGTACGTCTTGATCTAGCGATTGAACACCTAATTCAATAGCGCTTATGGGATACTGGGATAAAAATTCAAGGATATCTATCGATATATAGTCCGGTCGCGTTGACATACGGATACCTTTTAGGTGATATTTTTTCACATATTCTGTAGCAATATCAAGGTAAAACGTTTGAATCTCAACATCAATCCCTGTAAAACTTCCTCCGAAAAAAGCAATCTCAATATCACTTTTTTGAATGCCTGTATCTAAATAAGCTTCAATCTTATTCCGCAACATTTGCTCTTCCCGCTGTTCTGCTTGTTCTCCACTAATATGCCTTTGATTGCAAAAGACACAATCATTTGGACAGCCTAGATGCGGTATGAAAATCGGAATATTCATGGTCCTATTTTTCAACTTTTCCATTATATACTTCCTTTCCAAAAAAGAATCGAGCCAATATCAGTTAAAGGAATTTGAGGATTATCGATTATTGTATAGCCTCTATGTTCTATAAATTCTTGAATATGTTTATAATCCGGATGTTTTTTTATATTTCCATTAAAGAACACCTGCTTGCCTTCTACACCAGAAGCACCACCAATAAATCCATAAGGTTTATCTTGTAGATGAATATATCCTTCTTGTATTTTTAATATCTGCATACCTTGTCGCGTTAACGTTTTATAGATACCCGCGTCCGATGTTATTCCGCTCGTATGGTCCAGTAAGAGCATACTGCAGCCGGTGTAGCCTTGATTCGTGTGTATGAAAGTAATATCATTCCCATGGATATAGTCGCCAACAATCGGATGGGTGTATTTTTTATGATGAATAAAGAGATGATCTTTATATTTTCCATTTAAGAATACGGTATTTGGATAGACGGGGCTTAGTTCAACATCTATCGCTGTAATTTGTTGTAAATCATTTTTACTAAAAACGTTTCGTGCATCTAAGTCATTATATGTTTCCTGATCTATAAATAGTTGATTGTCTATAGGTAAAACACGAATATCCGGATGACTTTCGATTGATGGGTAAAGTCGCTTATCCGCAGTCAACTCTATGACCCTATACTTCAGTTGAAGTGTTTCTAATAATCCTTTTGATATGTCCTTTGATACGAATGCGTACATGGTCTTCCCCTTCTACATGGTGAAAGCCACCTCAAATGAGGTGGCTTGGCTCCTTATAAACTATTCTTAGTGGAGCTTATTATTTTTTCGATTCTTCTGTTAACGACTGACTTTCTATTGCTTTTTCAATGGCAGCTTTTTCAGCTACAGCTTTTGCTTCCATAACATCTTTGTTCTTTCCAAGATATTCTGGCAACTCCATTCCTGCCATATCAAACATTTCATTCATTGGTGGAATTGACTTCATAAGGCCTGACAAAAAGTTGGCCGTTGCCGGTTTTCCATTTTCACCATTCATGGAATCCCAAACCGTTACTTTATCAATCTTAATGTTTTTGATGGCTTCAACTTGAATCTTAACAAGTTCTTCCATCTTATCTGCAAGGAGTAGGCGAATCGCTTCGTCTGAACCGCCTGCTGCTTCAACCATGGCTTTGAAACCTTCCGCTTGCTTGCTAAGAACTTCCCAATTACCACGAGCTTGTGCTTCCATTTTCGAATAGATACCATCCGCTTCACCTTTTGCTCGACGACGTGTTTGCTCAGCTTCTGCTTCTGCTTCAATCTCAAGTCGACGTTTATCGACTTCAGCTAATACGATAATATCCGCTTCTTTTGTTGCCTTTTCTTTTTCTGCACGGGCAAGTTCAGCTTGACGTTCAGATTCATAAGCCTCTTTAAGCGCTAAGGCCGCTTGAACTTTTTCGGCTGCAGTCGCTGTTCTTAACGCTTCCGCTTCTCTTTGTCGCTTCTCAGATTCTGAATTTGCAATGGTTACTCTAGCTTGGTTCTCACCTTCGATCGCTACAGAGTTTGCAGCAGATACACGGATACGTTCATCTCTTTGTGCTTCTGCTTGTCCGATTGAACCATCACGATCTTTTTCAGCCACAGTTTTCTTGGCATCATTGATGGCTTTTGCTGCCGCTTCTTTACCTAATGCTTCTATGTATCCCGACTCATCCATAATATCTGTAACGTTTACATTAATTAATCGCAATCCGATTTTTTTCAATTCAGATTCAACATTACGTGATACTGCATCTAAGAATTTATCTCGATCTGTATTAATTTCTTCAATGTCCATTGTAGCAACAACAAGACGTAATTGACCGAAGATGATATCTTTTGCCAATTCTTCAATCTCTGCAAGTTGCAAACCAAGTAAACGTTCAGCCGCATTTTGCATAACACCTGATTCTGTTGATATTCCTACCGTAAATCTTGAAGGTACATCAACACGAATGTTTTGCTTTGATAAAGCATTACGTAAATCAACATTAATCGAAATTGGTGTTAAATCCAAAAATTCATAAGCTTGAATGACAGGCCAAATAAAAGCGGCTCCACCATGTATACATTTCGAACTGGTGTCCGTACCATCGATACTTCCAACTTTACCATAAACAACTAAAATTTGATCTGATGGACAACGTTTATATCTTGTAAGCAAGGCTGCCAACGTTGTAAACAATATCAGAATAATGACGACGACAAGAATTAATACTTCAAAATCTCCAAACATACTTACCTCCTAAGTTCTCTCTACAATTAATGTGTGATCCGACAATAACCCTATTACTTTAATTGTCTCTCCCGTTTTAATTGGTGCATCACTTTTTGTCATTGCGCTGCATTCAATTAAACGTTCTTGCACTGTTAACATAACTTTACCTTTACCTTGATTGTTTGGTGGAATCGTCAAATAAACTTCGCCGGTTTTTCCAATGGTATTTACATAAGAAATATTACCACTTGATTGGAGCCTTGTCATAACATAGAATAAATATCCTACAACAAACATTGCTACCAATCCGGCAATTGTTGCTCCTGTTACGGCGATGAAACCGGATCGTGTATTCGCCAAAATCGCTCCTGTCCAACCAAAAATCGAAAAAAATGCAATTAAACCTCGAAATGTAAAGAAACGAAAATCACCGACAAATCCATCTGAAACAGCATCTGCTTCATCTAAATCCACTTCAAAAATTTCGCCGGATTCACCGAACCCTTCAAAACCTTCGCTTCCTAATCCATCCACTCCGTCCATTTCACCGTCCATATCGGATAAGCCAAGCATAGAAAATATAGCTTGTATAATCAATATAACGGTTGCAGGTATTGCAATGGTGTAAAAAATTTGTTTAAGTAGCATAAGTTCATTCCACCATTCGATCATAGTCTCCCTCCTTTTCCTCGTTATTTGTTAAGTCTTTTTCATTATAGTCCAAGGCTTTTTCTATTACAAGGACTAATGTATATCTTATACATCTTCTTGTCCCAAATGTCATTCTCTGTTATTTTATGACATTTGTAACAATATGGGTTGCATCCCATGATCCTGAGAATGGTGGTGCATAGCATAAATCAATCATACTATAGTCTTCTGCTGTCATTCCCGCAAAAATAGCAACAGCAAACATATTCACTCGCATAACAACCCCCGCTTCACCGACACCTTGAACTCCCAGGATTTTATAGGTATTTTTATCATAGATTGCTTTAAATACAATCTCATGTTGTGTTTTATAGTATTTGGGGTGGTCTGTTGTCCTAATTATTTTTTCTTCTGCAGCATAGCCACATTCTAGGGCTTCTTCTTTACTTAATCCAACTCTTGCTAATTCAAGATGCAAAACTTTCAGAGTTGCTGAACCTATTGCACCTGTAAAAACTTCGCTACCCCCGGTCATGTTGACACCAACCATTTTGCCGCATTTATTGGCTACAGTTGCTAATGGCTGATAGACATTCTCTTTCTTCTGAAAATGATATACCTGAGCACAATCACCGGCAGCATATATATTATCTAGATTTGTACGCATCTGCCGGTCTACAACGACTGCTCCGTTTTCTGCCAACTCAATTCCGGAACCTTTTAAAAATTCTGTATTTGGTTTGATTCCCACAGCCATCACGACAAAATCCGTGTTGTATCCTCCTTGATCTGTTTCGACATAATCAACGATACCATCTCCATTACGATCTTTGAGACGAACGACTTTTTCCTTGAGCTTAATATCGACACCGGCTTCAACCAAAGCATTATGGGCATGGGAAGATATTTCTTCGTCAAAAGGAAGCAATATGCGATCAAGCAATTCAATAATACGCACTTTTTTACCTAATTCCACAAGGCTTTCTGCCAATTCGATTCCTATATAGCCGCCACCGACTATGGTAATCTCTTCCACAGATTTATCCATAATACCTTCTTTTATATCAATTCCATGGTCTAAGGTTTTGAGCGGCGATATTTTTTCTAATTGAACTCCCTCAAGAGGTGGTATGATTGCGTGTGCACCAGTAGCAATCATTAGTTTATCGTAGGTCGTTGTGAAAAATTCATCTTTTTTAAGATCATGCACTTTAACTTCTTGGGCTTTCGAATCTACACTAACAACCTCATGATAAAGATGAGCCATAATCCCGGATTCTTTGAATTTTTCCTGCGTTCGAATAATGAGCTCTTCATAGCTTTGGTTTTCATTGGATATATAATAAGGCATACCGCAAGCCGCATAGGACAAAAATCCACCCTTTTCATAAACGATGATCTCTGCATCTTTATCTTCTCTTCTTGCTTTTGCTGCCGCACTCATTCCTGCTGCAACGCCACCTATAACAATTATTTTCATATCTTTACCTCCTCTTTAGCAAAAATAGCGATTCTCCCTAAAGAAAATCGCTATCCATTTACTGTTTTTCTAAGCAGTCTTTACAAATCCCTTTTAGAAATACATTTCTTTCTTCAATTTTAAAACCATTAATTTGTTCGATTTGTATTCTTGGTTCTTGAATCGGAAAATCAAAAATCTCTTGACAAATTTTACACTGGAAATGGCCATGTTCATCTAGAATCAAATCATAACGCATCTCATTTCCATTCAGATTAATCACATTTATAATATGATGATCTTCAAAGATCTTTAGTGTATTATAAATCGTTGTCTTTGAAAGCGTAGGAATCGTTGCAATAAGCTCACGATAAATGCTTTCAACTGTCATATGATTTCCTTGATTTATCAAGCACTCATACACTTTTATTCTTTGATATGATGGTTTAATATCATGTGCATTTAAAAATTCTGTAATTTCTGTCACAGTCATAAAATGCACCCTTTCTTATCTGATTCCTATGCTTCTTCAAAGTCCTCTTTACCAACGCCACATAAAGGACATACCCAATCTTCAGGTACATCGTCAAATGATGTTCCTGGCTCTACGCCATTATCTGGATCTCCTTCTGCAGGATCATAAATATAACCACAAACTGTACATACATATTTTTTCATAGTTGTTACCTCCCAAATAATTTATTTTTAGTAATTACTTCCTTAATATATCGTAAGTCAAAAAAAATGTCAATAAGCAATCCGCCTAGGAAAATGTTCGAATTGTTTGAAAGCGTTCCTTTTCCGCTTCAATTTTACCTTCACTTCCTAGAACACAGCAAATGGGTTGAATAAAAATCTTTTGATACATTTCACGATAATTTTTTAATTCCTCTAAGGTCGTATCAAGAATCTCATGTCGATTCTTTAATACATCTTCATGCCTTGTCTCCGAAAAATATAAGGACATCATTTTATCATTTTCCATTGCCGGTGTTAGAGGGCGATCAAAATTACTTATGGTTCCAATGATATACTTGGTCAGTTCTTTTGCATCTAGATCAAGATTTTCAACAAATTCCGAAGTTGTTTGATAGACATCCAATGTTTTTGACAAATTCGGATCCCGATAAGATGAGAAGGTCATCATTCCATTACGGCTAACACCTGCAAATCCACCATAGGCACCGCCCTTAATACGTATCTGATTCCATAGATAATTCAAACTAATTACCGTATTAAGCACTTTTAAGGAACCGGCATAGTCAAAGCCATGTTGCTTAAAATTGGCGGCCATTGCTACGTATTGAACGTCTGACACCGTCTTAATACCTTCATTAATAGGTGTCACTAAGTTTATTTCTGCCTTTTCCGTGGTTCTTTTTTGGTTTGGCAAGGAAAATACAAAGGCATTGGTATGATTAAAAATAGTATCTCGATAAGCTTTGCTTCCAGTTAAAGCAAGGGTTAATCCATCATTTGTAATAATACTGTCTAACATCTTTTCCATGAGAATACCCAGGTCGCTTAATTCATCATCGGATCTTTCTTGCCATTTGCATACTTCATCATAAAAACTAAGGCCTTGAATATGCTCTTTATAACTTGCACTCACACTTATATAACTTTGTGCACGCAAGGTAGCCGTACTATGTCCACTTGATTTTAGACTCATTTGAAGTCGTGATTTTATTTCATTTAGCAACTCTCGGATACGTTTCACTTCATCAAATCGCGTCTCAGATATAATTTCATGAAAGAGATTATACATGGTTCCCAGTTGATCTACAAAACTCTTTCCAACAAGCTCTAACCTTGGTGAATAATATTTCACAGAATCTTTGTGTTCATATACAGATAACTTTACATGGATACCACCGGTGCTTTTATTAATCTGGTCTGCTAATAAGCCATAATGGTGTTTTTGTGTACTGAGTTGAATCAAAAACTTCGTCAAAAGGCTTAAGATAGAAAGTTGTTCTTCACTGACATGTGAAACATCAAATGCTGCTTTGACATAGACAATATTTGAGCTATTGGCTTGTCTAAATAGAACTTTTGTATCATCCAGCATATCTGTTGAATACACGAATTCTTTTTTGTCTCTAGGAATATCTTCTAACGTTAACTGAGGAAGTTTTTCTAGATTTTCTTTTGTATCCGGCGCATCTTGAAAACGAAGTAATTCATGGGTATAGTCATATAAAGCTTGTCTTTGTTCTTCTGACAAACTCTCTTCATATGTTTTTAATTCCAAACGAATGGCTTCTTCTTTTTTCGCATTAAATTCTTTATTGGGTTTTAAGGTTAAATAAACTTTATGGGGATTGTCCAAAAAGGATCTTTGAATCAACTCTTCAAAGTACCCATTGGATGCCTTTGTTTTTAATGTTTCAAAAAGTGTTTGATAATCAAAATGAACAAATGGATCTTCATCGTATAGCCATGTTTCCAAAGTTTTCATAGCATAAATGACACCTTTGGGATAGTGTCCGAAGTCTGCTTCTTTGACACGGAATTCAAATTTGTTAATAGCCGCTTGGACTTTTTCTTTATTAAATCCTTCAGAAACAATACGCCCAAATGTTGTCTCGATAACCTCGACAAATGCATCTTCTTGATTATAGTCGCTGTTTTTAGCAATAATCGAAAAATTGCCTTCCCGTTTACTATCATCAAAGCTTGAGAATACATCTTGTCCAATACCTGCATCAAGCAAGGCTTCTTTGACCGGCGCCCCCGGTGCATCAATGAGCAAATACTCCAAAACATCAATGGCCATACTCTCAATCACATGCTTTGATTCATTTAAAAGCACGTTATAACTTAAGTAGGTTCGTTTATCTGTCGGTTCATCTTCGGATACCGGATAATCGCTTACTGCTTTTTGGGGAGCATCATAGCGTTTCATTAAGGCAATCGATGAATCCACTTGTCTATACTCGAAATTTGATAAATAAGCACTATCTAAACGTTCTAGTTCTGTTTCAATGTTTACGTTTCCATAGAAAAAGATATAGCTATTGGACGGATGATAATAGTTGCGATGAAAATCCAAAAAATCCTCATAGGTCAACTTTGGTATATCAATCGGATCTCCACCGGACTCTACTCCATATACATGGTCTGTAAATACTTCCGCTTGAATCGATCGTAATAGGGTCTGTTCCGGAGATGAAAAAACACCTTTCATCTCATTATATACAACGCCTTTGTATTCAACCCTTCCATCGAGTTCATCCAGTTCATAATGCCAACCTTCCTGATCAAAGGTCTTTTTTTCACGGTAAATGTTCGGATAAAAAACAGCATCTAAATATACATCCATTAAATTATGAAAGTCTTGTTCATTGACACTGGCTACCGGATACATAGTTTTATCCGAAAAGGTCATAGCATTTAAAAATGTATTTAAGGATCCTTTGGCTAATTCGATAAAGGGATCTTTGACCGGATATTTTTCAGATCCACAAAGAACAGAATGTTCTAATATGTGGGCTACCCCTGTACTGTCTTTGGGTGGCGTTCTAAAGGATATTGAAAAAGTTTTATTGTCATCCTCTGTTGATATAAAACAAATTTTTGCTTTTGTTTTGTTATGTTGGTAAATGTAGCCAACACCTTGTAAATCGTTTAGCTTTTCTTCTTTTAATAATGTATAACTCATCGCTTTACCTCCCAATTGCACCCATTACTTAAATAACGAGTTATTTTTTCAAGTTCCCTTTGGTCGACTTCATTAAATCGATGTAAAATCGGACTATCGATATCAAGAACTGCAACCACTTCGTTTTTGTTATAAATCGGAATAACTATTTCCGAATTTGTATCCCCATCACATGGAATATGTCCTTCAAACAAATGTACATTATCCACACGCTGTGTTTGTCCGCTTGAGACTGCTTTTCCACAAACACCTTCCCCGACTTTTATACGAATACATGCCGGTTTTCCGTGAAACGGTCCTAATACTAATACATCTTTCTTTAATAAATAAAATCCTGCCCAGTTGACATTTTCCATTGTGTTATATAATAAACTGGCTACATTTGCAAGATTAGCAATAAGATCTTCTTCATCATACATAATACCTTGTACAAAATCATTTAAAGATTGATAAAACTCTTCTTGGTTGCCATTGGCTATTGATGAAATATCAAACATAGTGTATTGTCTCCTTTAAGTAATATATTGGTCTATTATATCATTGAATATAAAGTAAAAAAAGACCATACGGTCTTTTTTTACTTTGATGAGGGGAGTATAAATAATTAATAAGGGTTATAGTCTAGTCATTAATGTGCTGGCGCACTAGAAGGGATGACTAGCTACATCTATAATCTATCATATTTTTTAATTCATAACAAGTCTCCAAGAATAAATTAATCATATTTTCAATTTTGGTCTTTTTGTTCATTTATGATCATTTGGTTTAGTGTCTAAAATGACGCATTCCGGTAAAGACCATGGCAATTCCATGTTGATCACATGCATCAATGGACTCTTGATCTCGCATGGATCCGCCGGGTTGTATAATACATTTTATTCCGGCTTTCGCCACAGACTCAACAACATCTGAGAAGGGGAAAAATGCATCTGATGCTAAAGCTGCTCCTTGTAAGGATTCTTGGCCTAATGCTTCAATCGCATGATCGATAGCTTGATCGGCTGCCCATATACGATTCACTTGTCCCGGTCCAACTCCAATAGATTGTTTATCTTTTCCTATAGCGATACCATTTGATTTGGCATATTTCACTATCTTCCACGTGAACTTTAGGTCTTCCATTTCTTCAGTTGTTGGTTGACGCTTGGTCACAACGGTTAATTCATCCCCAAAAAGTTTGGAATCAATGGTTTGCACGAGAAGACCACCACTCACTTTTTTCAAATCATAGGCTGTCTCCGGTTGTTTTTCTTCAATGTTTTTCAACTCGAGAAGGCGAATATTTTTCTTTTGTTTTAATATATCTAAGGCTTTTTCAGAATACCCGGGAGCTACGACAATCTCAATAAAGATTTTGTTGATTTCTTCTGCGGTCTTTTCATCAATCTCACGATTGGCAACAACAATACCGCCAAAAATTGATTTGGGATCAGATGTATAGGCTTTCATATAGGCCTGGTATATATTTTCTCCACTTCCTACACCACAAGGATTGGCATGCTTACATGCCACAACCGTCGGCTCATCATATTCTTTGGAAAGTTCTAGAGCACCATTGGTGTCATTAATATTATTAAAGCTTAATTCTTTGCCGTGTAATTGTACCGCATTAGTTAGGAATCCTTTTGTGTTACCGATTTCTTTGTAAAATGCAGCTTTTTGATGTGGATTTTCCCCATAACGCATATCCTGAACTTTTTCATAGGTCATGGTAATTTGGTCTGGCAATTCTTCCGCCTTACGTTGCTCGCGCATATAATTTGCAATCATCGTATCATAGGCCGACGTATGTTCGAAAACTTTGCTACTGAGATAAAAATTGGTATCTTTAGATACTTTTTTGTTTGCCTTGATTTCATCAAGTACACGCACATAATCTGCCGGATCAATAATCACCGAAACATCTTGATAGTTTTTCGCCGCAGACCGTAGCATGGTTGGACCACCGATATCAATATTTTCAATAGCTTCTTCCAGTTGTACGCCTTCTTTTAAAATGGTTTGCTTAAAAGGATATAAGTTGACAACGACTAAATCAATCGGCCTTACACCTAATTCCTTAATTTGATTCATATGCTCTGCGTTGCTTCGCATAGCCAAAATTCCGGCATGAATATGCGGATCTAATGTTTTTACGCGTCCGTCAAGACATTCCGGAAATCCTGTGACTTCACTAATTCCTATAACTTCTAATCCGGCCTCTTGAAGCTTTGCCTTGGTTCCTCCTGTCGATATAATCTCCACACCAAGGTCCGATAATTTTTTTGCAAATTCCACAATACCTGTTTTGTCTGATACACTGATTAATGCGCGCATAATTGCTCCTTTCAAAATAGCTAAAATTGGTGGTAGGTTCGTGCGATGACTTCTAACTGCTGTTCTCGATTTAAGCGATTAAAGTTCACAGCATAGCCTGAAACACGAACGGTTAGATTTGGATATTTGTTTGGATGTTCCATTGCATCTGTTAAGGTCTCCGGGTTCAGCACATTCACATTCAAATGATGGGCTTTTTTACTGAAGTAACCGTCAAGAATACTGACGAGATTACGGGTTTTATCTGTACCGGTTTTACCTAGCGCTTTGGGATGGACTGAAAATGTACAAGATATACCATCTCGACATGCATCATAGGGAATCTTAGCTACGGATTCAAGGGATGCTAATGCGCCGTTTGTATCACGTCCATGCATAGGGTTTGCGCCCGGTGCAAAGGGTTGACCGGCCTTACGTCCATCCGGTGTCGCTCCTGTTTTCTTGCCATAGACAACATTGGATGTAATGGTTAATATACTTAAGGTGTGTATGGATTCTCTATAGGTTTCATTTTGACGCAAGGCATTGATGAAATCTTCTGTAATCTTTATTGCAATTGCATCCACCCGGTCATCATTATTCCCGTATTTTGGAAAATCCCCTTGAATATCAAAATCAACAATCACTCCATCGGCATTCTTAATGGGTTTAACTTTTGCGTATTTGATGGCACTCAGCGAGTCTGCCATAACGGATAATCCGGCAAGTCCAAAAGCCATAAAACGTTGAACATAGGTATCATGTAATCCCATCTGCGTTTTTTCATAGGCATATTTGTCATGCATACGGTGAATAATATTCATGATATTTACATAGAGCTTAGCTAACCATTTTTGATAGATTTCAAAGCGTTCCATAACGTTTTCATAATCTAAAACGTCTTCATCCACTGCTTCCATCTGAGGACCGAGCTTGTATCCGTGAAGTTCTTCCTGACCACCGTTTAAGGCTAAGAGAAGAACTTTGGGTAGATTACATCTTGCACCGAAATACTGCATCTGCTTACCGATTTTCATTGCAGACACACAACAAGCGATCCCATAATCATCCCCATAGATGGGACGCATCAGGTCATCATTTTCATATTGAATGGCATCTGTATCAATCGAAATCTTCGCACAAAATTCTTTAAAAGCTTGGGGTAACTTTTCTGACCACAGTACTGTCAGATTTGGCTCCGGCGCCGGATTTAGATTATATAAGGTCTGTAACATTCGATAGGACGTTTTCGTAATTAAAGGGCGTTCATCTTCAGTGAGTCCGCCAACAACTTCTGTGACCCAATTGGGGTCGCCGGCAAAAAGCTCATTATATTCCGGCGTACGCAATTGTCTAACCATTCGTAACTTAATGACAAAATCATCAATTAACTCTTGAGCACGTGTTTCATCTAATTCACCCATATGTATATCTCTTTCAATATATATATCAAAAAAGTTGCTCACGCGTCCAAGGCTCATTGCTGCACCATTTTGTTCCTTGACTGCACCTAGATATCCATAGTAGGTCCATTGAATCGCTTCTCTCGCGTTTTTCGCCGGGATTCCAATATCATGGCCATACATTTTGGCCATTGCTTTAAGTTTATTCAAAAAATCAATCTGACGATGTAGTTCTTCTAGTAACCGTATGCGTTCTTCCGTCATTTGTAAGTCGCTGATTCGGTCTTTATCATTGACCTTATCCTGAATAAGGTAGTCAATCCCGTATAATGCAATTCGTCGATAATCACCGATAATACGGCCTCGACCATAGGCATCCGGTAATCCCGTAATAATTCCTGCCCGACGAACGTCTCGCATTTCTTCATTATATACTCTAAATACACCGTCATTATGGGTCGTTTTGTAGGCAAACTCCTGCTCAACCTTATCACTCAACTTATACCCATAGGCTTCACATGCTTTTCTGGCCATACGAATGCCACCAAATGGATTTACACCACGTTTTAAGGGCTCGTCCGTTTGTAATCCGACAATCAACTCATCCTCTTTGCTAATGTACCCCGGATTAAAGGTTAATAATGAGGATACCGTCTCTGTATCAATATCAAGCACACCCTCTTTGTCTAGTTCTTCTTGGCGCAAAGCTTCATACTTTTCATAGACTCTGCGAGTTCTTGCTGTCGGTCCACACAAAAAATCCGGTTCCTTGTCATATGGCGTGAAATTCACATGTATAAAGTCCTGTACATGAATGGTCTGGTTCCAATGTCCCGTTTGAAAATTTTGCCATATTTCTTTTGTCATAAAACACAACCTTTCCTAAAAATAAATCATAGAATCCGAAAAAAGACCACCTGAACAAAAAAGAACACGTGTCTTTTTCGCCCAGGCGGTCGGCATATTTTTTTCTGTACTCCCGTAGGGTTCATTCCCTAATCCGCCAGTCATACAGAATATTATTATTATTTTTAATTCTAATTACCCACTAAATATACACGATTTTTCTATAAATGTCTAGAAAAAGATGAACTTTAATATGAAAAGAATGGTTAAGACATACATTAATGGATGTAAATCTTTTCTATTTTTTGAAACCGCATTAACAACCGTATAACTAATTACACCGAAAGCAATACCTTCAGAAATACTGTACATAACCGGCATGACGATGATTGTTAAAAAGGCAGGAATACCTTTTGCAGGATCTGCAAAGTTAATTTTCATCACCGATTCCATCATATAAAAACCAACGATAATCAATGCCGGTGCTGTCGCAAATGATGGTATGGATGCAAATAGTGGAGCAAAAGGTAATGCCAACAAGAAAAGCATGGCTGTCGTCATTGCTGTCAGTCCTGTTCGACCACCGTCTGCTACACCTGCCGCGCTTTCAACATATGTTGTTGTTGTTGATGTACCTACCATTGCACCGAAGGTTGTTCCGATGGCATCTGCAAGTAATGCTTGCTTCGCTTTTGGAAGCTTTCCTTCTTTATCTAAAAATCCGGCTTTTGAAGACACACCAATAAGCGTACCTAATGTATCAAATAAATCTACAAATAAGAAGGATATCATAATGACCCAAAAATCAAGGTTTGCTAATGCCGCAAAATCAAATCGGAATAATAATAGGCCACTTGTTTCAATCGGTGCGGCCACTGCACTTGGTATCACTGAAAATGTGCTTTCCATATCCGGCACGTACCACCCCGTTCCTTCTGCAATCATTGCTAAAACCCATGTAATAATAATTCCAAACAAAATGGATCCTTTTACTTTTTTAACAACAAAAATCGCTGTAATAATAACGCCAAGTAAGGCTAATACAACCGGTGCTTGTGTAATATCTTTTGTGATTGAAACCAATGTTGCATCATCATTAACGACAATTCCTGCATTTTGAAAACCAATAAATGCAATAAATAAACCAATTCCGGCACTAACTGCATATTTTAAGGTCATTGGAATTGAATTAAACAAAGCTTCACGTACATTGACAAAGGTTAATATTATAAATATAATACCTTCGATTAAAATTGCTGTTAATGCCTGTTGCCATGTTAAACGTCCTGCAATGACAACCGTAAAAGCAAAAAAAGCATTTAATCCCATACCGGGTGCTAAGGCAAATGGATAGTTCGCAAGTAAAGCCATGGCTGTCGTACCAACAAAGGCAGCTAGCGCAGTTGCTACAAAGACTGCATTAAATGTAACGTCGCCTCCGATTTTACTGAGAATATCCGGATTGACAATTAAAATATATGCCATTGTCATAAAAGTAGTAAATCCTGCTAGAATTTCCGTTCTAACATTTGTGTTGTGTTCTTTGAGCTGAAACATATGATACCCCTTTCATGTAGTAAAGTAGTAATACTTACAGAGTTATTCTACAGAGTTTGAAATCTACTGTCAATGACTTTCAAACATTTTGGCAATATACTCAATAGCCATCGAGAATACACAAGCAAAATCATACCAAATACACCAAAAATATGTTATAATGTAGGTACAAAGCGACTCTGTCGCGTTCCGCTTTGCGGATTGTTCACGGAGGGAAAGATCCTTGACGCTTTCTGCTATGTTTCAAGGCAGAAAGCTAAAATAGGACTTTCCTGTAGTAGGGACAAAGCGACTATAGCAGAACATGAAAGGAGGAATTTCAATGAAAGAAATCGTATTTGCCGGAGGCTGTTTTTGGGGCGTTGAAGAATATTTTTCTCGACGACCCGGTGTTTTATCCACAAAAGTCGGTTATGCCAACGGAAGTGTTAAAAACCCGTCCTATGAACTTGTATGTTCCGGAACAACCCAACATGCAGAGGCTGTATATATAGAATATGACCCTTATACACTTTCTTTGAAAAAATTACTTGATGCTTATTGGCAAATCATTGATCCCACTGTATTAAACCGTCAAGGCAACGATGTAGGTTCTCAATATCGAACCGGAATTTATTATGTTAATCCGGAAGATATTGATATCATCAAAGAGAGCTTGTACAAGGAACAAAATAATTATTCTGATCCGATTGTAACGGAAGTCAAACCTTTAGAAAACTTTTTTGATGCTGAAGAATATCATCAACGTTATCTCAAAAAAAATCCCAACGGATATTGTCATATAAAGTTAGACTAATTCCTAGAAACTATTGACATTCTGCGCATTACATTATACTCTATATAAGGAAATTTTTGTACTTATGTTACTCTAATTAGTAAAGGATAAATTATGTCAAATATAAACCAACATATGAATGAAATCAAAAAGCGCCGTACCTTTGCGATCATATCCCACCCCGATGCCGGGAAAACAACCCTTACTGAAAAGTTTTTGCTCTACGGCGGTGCTATTCGTGAAGCGGGATCCGTTAAATCACGTCGTTCCAACAAACACGCAGTATCCGACTGGATGGAGATTGAAAAACAGAGAGGTATTTCAGTAACCTCTTCTGTTCTTCAGTTTAATTACGACGGTTACTGTATTAATATACTTGATACCCCTGGCCATCAAGATTTTAGTGAGGATACCTATCGAACACTCGTTGCAGCTGATAGTGCCGTTATGGTTATTGACTGTGCAAAAGGAGTTGAGGCTCAGACCAAGAAACTTTTTCAAGTCTGTAAGCTAAGAAACATCCCTATCTTTACCTTTATCAATAAATTAGACCGTCAAGGACTAGACCCTTACGAACTTCTTGAAGATTTGGAAAACGCTTTAGGTATACGTTCATGTCCTATGAATTGGCCAATTGGTATGGGAAAAGATTTTCGTGGTATTTACCACCGGGATAAGGAAGAAATCCAATTATTCGGTGCAGGTAATCACGGACAGTCCAAAACAGAAAACACATTTATTAAAATCGATGACGAACGCACGGAAGAACTCTTAGGCCCGGCCTTATATGAGCAGTTGTTAGAAGATATCGAACTTCTTGATGAAGCGGGAGATCCCTATGATCTGGAAAAAATTCTAAAGGGTGATTTAACCCCTGTATTTTTCGGCAGTGCCTTAACCAATTTTGGTGTTGAACCTTTTCTTGAGGATTTTTTACATATCAGTACCCCTCCAATGGCTCGTAAAAGCAACGAAGGCCCCGTGGATCCAATGAACAACGATTTTAGCGGCTTTATTTTTAAGATTCAAGCCAATATGAATCCTGCACATCGTGACCGCATTGCTTTTTTACGGATTTGTTCCGGAAAATTCGAAAAAGACATGATGGTAAACCATGTACAAAATAAAAAGAAAGTCAAACTTGCTCAACCTCAACAATTTATGGCTCAAGATCGTTCTATCGTAGATGAAGCTTATTCCGGTGATATCATTGGTATCCATGATCCGGGAATTTACAAAATCGGTGATACACTTTCCCAAAGCTCAACCACCTTAAAATATGCGGATATACCCCAATTTGCTCCTGAGCATTTTATGCGTATTTCTACCATAAACGCATTAAAACGAAAGCAATTTTTAAAAGGTATTCGACAGTTATCTGAAGAAGGCTCCATCCAGGTTTTTAAACGTCCATTTACCGGTTCTGAAGAAATTATCATCGGTGTTGTCGGCGTCCTTCAGTTTGAAGTATTAGAATATCGGTTAAACAATGAATATAATGTTGAAATCTCAAAACATGCACTTCCACACAAATATGTTCGATGGATTCAAATGGATGATTTTGACGACCAAAAGTTAAAAACTTCCATGGATGCTATGCTCGTCTATAGCGAAAAAGAACAACCCGTTCTTCTCTTCCAATACGAATGGTCGATTAAGCAGACCTTAGATAAAAACAAAAGCTTAAAATTGCTTGAAACATCGTCATCTTTTGAGTAAAAAGCTATTTTTTACTTTCTATTTATGTCTATTTCTGATATTATATAAGTGTAAAGGGTTTTAAAAAAATAAAAATGGAGGTATTATATGTCAGACCAAAATAATGTTAAAGAAGTGTTCACTCAAGAAGATATTCAAAAAAACAAAAGTATGGGAATTGTTGCTTACATCATCTTTTTTGTTCCACTCCTCGTTGACGGAGCCAAAGATTCACCTTATGTAAAATTCCATGTAAATCAAGGTTTACTCCTTGTTCTTGGATATATTGCATTGTCCATCATTGGTGTTATTCCGATTCTTGGTTGGATTATCAGCTTTATCGGTTGGATTGCTCTTGTGGTTATTCACATTATTACACTCATTGCTGCAGCCAACGGACAGGCTAAAAAACTACCACTCGTCGGCGATATTAAACTTATCAAATAAAATTATAAACGTAGGCAAAAAAAGATTGATCACTCCTAAGAGTCCTCAATCTTTTTTATTTTTTTAATGATTTTATAGTAATTCCTCAATATCTTTTACAAGTTTTTCCGGTTCAAGGGTCGGTGCATAGCGTTTTACAACATTACCCTCTCGATCCACTAGGAACTTAGTGAAATTCCATTTAATCTTGGATCCTAACATTCCACCTTTTTCTTCTTTTAAATATTTAAATAATAGATCCGCATCGTCTCCATTCACATCAATTTTATCAAAAACTTTAAAGGTAACGCCAAACCTTGACTCACAAAACGTCTTAATCTCTTCAATCTCTTCCGGTGCTTGATTAGCAAACTGATTACACGGAAAATCAAGAACTTCAAAACCTTGGTCTTTATAATCATCATATAGTTTCTGAATCCCACTATATTGAGGCGTTAATCCACAACCTGTTGCTGAGTTAATAATCAATAGCACCTTGCCTTTATACTCATCTAATTTTACATCTTTGCCTTCTGAATCACGTACACTTATATCATATAACATTTTTTGGGACCTCCTTTAACTTATTTATTATACTATAGCACAGTTATTAAATTGTGTAAAGCACAATTTAATTGCTAGCAATTTATAATAGTGCGAAATACTTAGTATTTTTCATGTGAATTATCTGATTTTTCCCTTTACATTTTTGAAAAGTGTGATATAATTAGTTTATAGAAGAAATTAAGAAACACTTCTTCTTACATACCCTATTCACTTATTACCATTGATGAATTATTTAAGAAATATTTAAATGTAGTTGGTATCAAGTAGTAGTATAGAAGTTGGGTATAAATGATACCTAGTATCAAAGTAATACAACACTAAGTAATGTGTTGGAATTAGAAGTACAAGAATCATTGTAATATGCAATACTTTTAGAAAAGTTTTTTTAGAAGCAAAATTTTAAAAGTAAATTTTAGAGGTATATGTATTAAGTGAATGTAGTATTTATGCTTTGGAAGGAATGAACAAGCAATTAGTATATGTATAATAATAAGTTGAATATGGTATGGTAAAAAGCCGATGGTTAGAAACTAACGTATCGGCTTTTTATAATGTTAAGATATTTATTTTAAATTAGTCCACTAAATATATCTGGCTTCCCCATAGACTTTCACCATTATTGGCGCCAACTGTAAATGTCATTGTTTCAATTTTATTATACGCGTCGTATTGTTTTAATGCAAGTCCTGTATATTCTACTTCACCAAGTGTAATGCTTATCTTTGCATCATCTTCTAATGTCCACTTTCCTTCTAACTCACCTGTTAACTGGCCATCTTCTAACAATCCAACCACAAGGGATTCCTTAACGTCTGCAGATATATCTCTCCCATGGTTGACAAGTTTATAGGCACCTACAATATCATTTTCTTCAACAGGTTGTAGCGTTTCCCCAGTATAACGATAAGGTGCAATGACCGGCCAGTCTTCATCATTCATAAAAAATTGATGGACACGTACATAATGCGCTTCACCTTTTCTCGGAAATCTAGAATGAAAAAGTATAAAATATTTATCTTCCTCTTCTTCATAATATGCTGAGTTATGTCCTGGGGATATATATCCATGAGACTTCTGACCCAATTCACCTTCAATGTGTTCAAATTCAAAATTTCCTAAAAGTTTATGTCCATAGGGTGCATATGCCGGATCATGAAAAATCTGTCCTTCGACTCCCTTGGCTTCAATCATATCTTGCCCTTGGCTATCAATATATGGACCATCTGGTGTCTTTGATCTGGCAACCCGAATATTATAACCGCCATTGGCATCGAGCCCGCCATACGATAAGAATAAGTAGTAGTATTGTGTATCCGGGCTATATAAAATATATGGACCTTCAATTCGAGCATGGTAATCCCCTAATAATTTTTCGCCATATCCTTGACCTTCTGCGGGAAAACCCGTCTCTGAATCCACCTCCAGTATAAAGATACCTCCGGAATAGGACCCATAAACCATCCATAGCTTTCCAGTATGATCATAAAAGGTATGCGGGTCAATAGCATTTGGATGGTGATTGGCATTATATGGGCTTCCGTCATTACTTTCTCCACTCATACCTGATTTCAAGAAAATACCCAAATCTTCATATGGACCTTCGATATTGTCTGACTTAGCTACGCCCATTGCTGATAAGGGCGAATCACCTCGACATGCATTATAATAGAAGTAAAATTGACCATCGTCTAATTGCTCAACATCTGCCGCCCAAAATGTATCTGTTTGCGCCCATGTCAAGGCTTCTTCTAATGTATTCTTGGCATCCGGAAAAAGTTTATTACCTGCAACATTTCGAGTTATCTGCTCGAAGTTCATCAAATCTTGGGACTTCGCTGAAGCTAAATGGGATCCAAAAATATAATAGGTGTCTTCCACTTTAACCACAGAGGGATCATGTACCGAAACCTCATCAAACTCAATCTCTTTTTGTTCTCTTATTTCACCCTTTCTCGCCATATTAAGAACCTCTTCTCGATTCATTGGCTTTGACCTTGTACATCCCATCAATAACAATCCCCCAAAGACTAAAACAAGTATTATTTTCAACCTAGTTAACATACCTATCTCCTTTTTTGATATTTTAATTTATATAAAACTAAATTATTTTATTATATTCTTAAGTAATTCTTAGTATATCATTGCTGAAAATAGCTGTCAATATGCTTTTATCTATTTAACATAAAAGGACAAAAAATCCGGTAGCATAAGCTACCGGACCTATAATCATGTTATTTAATTCTCGTGAATATAATTAGAAATTTTCGCTTCGTTGTTCAAAATAACTTTGCTCATAACCACAAAGAGGACATACTTTTGGCGCTTTTTTGCCCATGACGAGATGGCCACAGACACGACATTCCCACATGATTTCTTCGCTTTTTTCAAATACTTTTTGCATTTCAACATCATTAAGAAGTTTACGATAACGGTCTTCATGGGCGTTTTCAATTGCTGCTACTCTTCTAAATTTAGCTGCTAGCGATTTGAAACCTTCTTCTTCTGCATCTTTTGCAAAAGTCTCATACATATCTGTCCACTCATAATTTTCGCCTTCAGCTGCGGCTAATAAGTTTTCAGCTGTTGATCCTAAATGCCCTAATTCTTCAAACCATATTCTTGCATGCTCTTGCTCGTTACGCGCTGTTTTTAAGAAAAGGTCTGCAATTTGTTCATAACCTTCTTGTTGTGCAATTCTTGCAAAATATGTGTACTTATTTCGCGCTTGGCTCTCACCTGAAAAAGCATCCATTAAGTTTTTTTCGGTTTTTGTTCCTGCGTATTTGTTTTCTTCTGCCATTTTTATATCTCCTTCTTTTTTACTTGTTTTTAATAAATTCAGCAATTGCTGAACAGTTTCTTTAGGAAAATCATCCGATTGGTCTGTATTAAGAATTTTTTGTAAAAGTTCTCGAGTGTTTTCACTTTGTGGTGTCATAAAACCCGCTTCGCGTACAAGGTCTTCAGCCATAATACGATTAGATTGACTCACGGCTTTGGCCAATTGTTGAATAACTGAATCCTCAGTGCTTTGAACAATTGTCTCTGCAATACGTTCTTGTTTTGTTTTGCTTTCTGCCAAGGCAAGAAGCGCCTCAACCATCACTTCTTCTTTCACTTGTTGTGGCGGATATTCCTCAGGAACAAGTGAAATCGCATGTGACGGACAGGCATCAACACATAAGCGACATCCATCTAAACATTTTTCCGGATCAATTTGACCGGTTTCTGTATCTGTTGCGCCAGTTGGACAGACATATAAACACAAACAATCTTTGGTACATAATCGTATATTTCGAACTGCATGCATTATAGCCTCCCCCTTTGCACTTCCATCAGCTTCATGCTTGGTACTTTACATACCGGGCAAATATCTGGTGGAGAATCATTAATCGACAAAAAACCGCAAATCTCACACACATATACATTAGTACTTTCCAGTAATGCCTGCTCTTGCTTTTCATAACGCACATAAACTGAATTCAAGATTTTACTTACCTTTTCACTCCATGTAAGCGCTCGAAGGGCTCCACGATCTGCTTCTTGACCAGCAATCTTAGTCGCTACTGCAAATTTTACACCCAAATCTTCTTGCAAAAGCGCTTTAATTACATCAAATGAATCACCTTCAACTTTATCACTCACGCTTTTATAATACTCAGACAATTGGGTGAAAAGCTCTGATTCTTTTGGCAAATATTGTTTTTCACATCCTTTTGCTAGATTTGAAAAAACAACACTTAACTGTGCATTAGATAATTCAGGTGCTAATCTTGTTGATGATTGAAAGGATACTTGTGCTGTTTGGTCTTTTCCGCTTACATAAGTTTGTTCATCATTTTGTTTTTCTTCCTGCAAATCAAACTCTTCCTTAGAAGCCCCACATAAAGGACAGGAAAAATCATCAGGGATTCCTAAAGCTTCATCATAAATATAACCACATACAGTACATACATATTTTTGCATCTTACACCTCCCAATCTCTATTTTAATTGTTTTTTGAAAAATTATCAAGACTTAATTTATAATTATTCTCTTTTTGTAATCATTTCAAAAATTCATCCACTTTTTTATTAAAGACTTCATGTTCCTTATTGGCAATAAAGTGATTACCCTCGATAAATTCTAGGGAGGCATTAGGAAGCGATGCATAAATTAATTCTGTATGTTCCTTTTTTATCATATCCTTTGTCCCCACGATGACTAGCGTTTCCGCTTGAATAGATGCTAGCTCACTCGTATTCACATTAGGGTCATTGACCATTAACGCAAACATTTCTGTCGTATGCTCAGCTTTTTTGCTGATTGGGGCAAATAAGTACAGCAGTTTGTATATACCCGTGATAGGAATCTGATAAAAAGCTTTTACGCCACTCGGATTAAGATTTGAACCATTGAGAATGAGGCGATTGACACACTGGGGATATTTTAGGGCAAAAAGCATGGCAATATTTCCACCATCTGAAAAACCTAAAATATGCGCTTTTTCTATCTGATAGTCTTGAAAAAAATCATATAAGTCATCGGCAAACTGGCGAATGGTAAATGGCGCTTGCCCACGAGGACTTTTTCCATGTCCACGGGTGTCAATAGCAATCACCCGATAGGTGTGTTTAAAATATTCGATCTGGTGCTTAAAATACGTTAGGTCCTCTCCATTTCCGTGGAGTAAGACAAGAGGTTGCCCCCTTCCGACATCGACATAGTTTAGATCAATCTCCATCTTCCATCTCCAAAAGTTGCTTAACTATACGGTCATGACCTTCGGGTAACTCATGGCCTAATTCATCAATCCATTGTTTTCTCACGTCAACACCTTGTTCTTTTAGATGTTGATAGAGTGCTTGACTTCGTTCAAAGCAATCCTCATCTTCTCTCCCGCAAATGATAAGGACTTTAGTCTTCAACTCTTTTACTTTTGTCGTTAATGTCTCTAGTGAATCATCAATCATCGGAATCCATGGTGACTGCAATATAATTGTATTGCAGGGAAAATCATAGTCTAAGATAGCTTTTAGAATAACATTGCATCCTGATGAAAATCCACATAATCCGGACTCTTGATAGTCAGACCATTCTACTGCATCAATTACTTTTTTTAGTTGGGTGGATCCTGTCCCTTCATCTTCCCATCGATAAATTCCACAAGAATCAATTTCCTCAGATTGGACATACTCGACTTGATATCCTAGTTTTTCTAAAAACGCCCAGTCTTCTTGACTGTCCTTGATACTTTGTTGATTGCCATGTAAGGCTAAAATCAGGCGATTCTTTTTCTTTTCATTCCATGTGGATAAAGTCTGTGTATTTTCCATTGCCATATGATAGCGCTTATCGGAGATTTGCTTAGCTGTTTTAAAACGGTCGGTGTCTCTGATGGAATCTAAGTCCTCATCTTCTAAAACTTCCGGACGATACCAAAGCTCTTTGCCGATAATCGCTTCCTCTAGATAGTGAAGCGCTTCATTCGGTTTATCATCTAATGCAGCTAGGCAATAGAGATAGTTATAATACTGAGAACTTAAGGCTTCAAAATCTTGTTTATGTAATTGCAGATAATCATAGGCCTCGTGAATTCCTTGATTATCAAGTAGCTCAAGGGTTTTGTTAAGTATTTTATTCTCTGTCATTGTAACCTCCTTTTAATCTGTTTTCAGTGTAACAATAATCAGTTCAGGTCGATTGTTGACGCGGAGTGGAATAATACTGTTTCCTAGTCCCCGGCTGACCACCATCTTTGTATTTTTTCTCTCATATAAACCTTGCGAATACTTTGGGAAAAGTCCTTGATCTGGTGCGACCAGACCTCCAATAAAGGGTAAACGTACTTGTCCCCCATGTGCATGTCCGGATAAGATTAGATCGATATCATTTTTTAAATAGGCACCAAACAATTCCGGTCGATGTGACAATAAAACCATATAGTCCTTGTCATTACTCACTAACGTTTTTAATCTCGCATCCATTTGTCTTGCATTTCCGGTCATATTGTCAGGATCTGCTACATTAGAATCGTTAACACCCAATAAATGTATGACATCCGTGTCACGTTTAATGGGAATACTTTCGTCATCTAATATGGTTACACCTGCTTCAATCAGTTGTCGTCTCAACTCGCCATAATGATGTGATCTGGCTTCATGATTGCCGGTAACGTAGTATACCGGTCCTATTTTAACAGCTCCGTTAATAAAATCCATGGCTTTTGCAATGTCCGTTCGGTTGGAATCAATCAAATCCCCTGTAACTGCAATAATATCGGGTAATGCATTTTTGATGTCTTCAAGAAGATCCTCTTGGCGATTACCAAAACTGGCATTATGCAAATCAGATACTTGAACAATGGTAAATCCGTTAAAATTACCAGGTATTCTTTCACTATGAATGTTTATATATGTCGATTGTATGGACGCATTCCCCCAATGTAAGCAGATGGCAATGATTATAATAGCAACGAATACAATTCCTATCTTTTTATTCATTCGTTTCTCTCTTTTCTGATGATTATTCTTTGATGCCCTACCTATTCATTATTATATTCGTAAATTTGAGTAAAATCAAATGATTATGACATTATAATATGCAAAAACAGTAAAAGACTACTTATGTTTTCGCAGTAGTCTTTTACGTATTAATCATCATAATGACCTTTACACTGAAATACTCTTCCCACGCTCTTTCAGAAAAAACAAATCTACTCATTTTCCATTGTCTCAAGTTCTTCCATTGTTTTCACGACAACTTTCCCTTGCTTAATTTGCTCAATCGATTTATCAATGGACTTCAGATTACTCTCAGAATAGAAAGGATCGATGGACACTTCAAATGGAATTCTATGTTCGCGACTCATTTTTTTAGCAAAAATGGTAATCGCAGTAGTCATATTAAGACCTAATTCTTTACATGTTTCCTCCATCTGTTTTTTATATTCATCATCTATACGTATGCTAATTGTTGTTTGTCCCATTTCATCACTTCCTTCTCTATCATCATTTTAACTCGTTAAATCTTTTTTTCAAAACACACCGTGGATAAGTTAAAAAACGATTTAGCTTACTCTATCGCTCCGTATAATTCATTTGCCAAAGCCCCACTTACAATACGAATTACTGAATCGGTTGTTCGATTTCCAGCAAGTAAATCTATTCCTCCATACCACACAATTTCATCATCAAAAATTGCGAACTTATAAGTTAGTCCTTGGATTTGTATTACATCAATTCCGTTCTTCTCCAAATCAGAATATATTTTGTGCATCATCTTTTTTGTACTATCTTTATACTCGTCAATTTCCTTAATGCATACAACAACTCGTATACCTTCATGGAATTTACTATATAGAGTTTCTTTAATTGACTCAATCTTATTTTTTTGTATAAAAGGAGATACTATAATAATCACTTTACTACTCTGTTTTATATCTTGACAAAAACTTTCAAAATATTTATCGTTTGAGAATATCTCATCACCAGAATCAGATCTTGTTCCACTTGGTTTTACTTTATACCCTAAACTCTTATATGCTGTTAATCTCTTTGAATACATTTTAGCCAATACATTGATATGAACATCCACGTAGTCATATACACACACTTCATTTTTCCCTTCTGATTCGCGGTGAAGCCTTCCGGCATATTGTGCAATAGTCCCTTTCCATGCAATTGGCATAGCTAATATTAATGTATCTAACCAAGGAACGTCAAAACCTTCACCAACAAGTTTTCCTGTTGCAATGATAACTAATTTCTGGTTATGATTTCTTTTTCTTATAGACTCTAGTGCTTCTTTTCTTTCTTTTGCTTTCAATCGGCCGGATAGTTCAATAATTTCATATGGTTTATTAACCATCTGATTCCTTAGATTTTCAATATGACTTGACCTTTCTGTCAGAATAATAGGTTTTTTACCCTCTTCAATAAGGGCATCTATATCTGAAACGATCATATCATTCCTAGCACTGTTATCGCATATGTGTTTCATAACATCACTAATATGCCACTCTTCATCGAGTTGATACAAAGGCTTTCTGCATGAAGAAAACCTTGGAACTATATAGTGTTCAAAACTTCGTTCTAAAGCCATCTTTTTTGCATCAATCTTAAATCTTTCAGGTCCACAATACATAAATATAATTCTATAATGTCCATCTTTTCTTATTGGAGTAGCTGTTAACCCATATATGTATTTACTTTTAATACGACTCATGATAGCACTATACTTTAACTATCCTACATGGTGACATTCATCAACAATAATCATGCCATAATCATCAATCATCTCTTTTACTGATTTGTCTCGTTTAAACATAGATTGCATAAGCGCGACATCAATTTTTCCTGTTAGCTGTTTTTTACCACCACCTAATTGGCCAACTAACATTAATTTCTTTTTTCGTCCTTTTGGAGTTAACGGTACTTTAACTTCATACTTTATGTCAAGAAATTGTTCTAACCTTTCTAGCCACTGTAACGCAAGCTCTTTAGTATGAACCAAAACTAATGTTGAAACTTTCTTTTCTGCAATTAACTTTGCGCCTAATACCGTTTTACCAAAACCAGTTGTGGCTGATAACACTCCATTATCATGCTCTTTTATAGTTTCAAATGCTTCTAGTTGGTCTGATCTTAATACACCATCAAAACTTACATCAATTAATTGACCTTCTGTTCGCTCGTCTATAACTGTAAAGTTAACGCCTATATCGTTCATCGCCTTTTTCAAGTCTGATAAAACACCAATAGGTAGTATTATTTCTGATTCATTCTCTTCATATAAAACGGTCATTCTTGGAGTATTATACGTCGACATTCTCATGGCTTGTTTGGAATAAAACTCAGGATTCAAATATGATCCTAGTCTCCTTAAAAACACAACTCCTTTTGATGATATATGTTTCTTTGATATGATGATACCATTTTGTAATATTAATTTCATATTGCTTGAATAATCGGTTTTATTAACAAGAATAGGCTTTCCTGACATTATATCCACATCCAATGTTTTTACATTACTTTGCTCTTCTAGGAATCCATCGATTTCTTCTTTCTGTATTTTACTAATTTCAGCTAAACATTTCCATTGATCCTCAATGACATTGAAATTTTCATCTACAAATACACTATTACCATTATCTCTAGGTTTTTTTTGCAATGGTAATGCTATCAGATTACCAAACCCTCCTTTGATTAAGAAATCGTAACACATATCTTCTATATCAATTGGGTATATTCCTAGTGTTTCCTTACCTTTTAAGTGATCTCTTAGTGTTATGTCATTTAACTTGTAAAAGTCTTGATTTTTACACTTACTGCACTTGATTTTATTATACTTTCCACAGATACCCTGAATCCAATCATTTTTGCAATATGGCCCGTAACCATATCTACCGGTTTTATTGTTTTCCCACCTTTTTGCACAGATATCTTCTCGACCGATAAATAACGAGAGATAAAGATCGATTTTTTCCTTGTTACTACTAGCATTATTAATTTTAGCGTATTCAGGCTTATTTTCTTTGACCTTTATCAGTTCCTGATCAAGTTTATTCTCGTATATTTCTTCTACAAAGTCATTTTTCTTTATATCGGCGAGTTCAGTTTTTAAGCGACTATTCTCCTCTTCTAATAATGAGATATACTTAATTGCATCATTGTGTTTTTTCAATAGAATCTCATAGTCCATAATCTACCGCCATTCCTTTAAAACAAAATTCATATAATTGCACCAAAACTGCTGAGATAGTTAATCAGCTATTCTTTTGTACCTTATGCTTCTTCCTTGACCGATAACTTCAATTGCATTTTTAGCAAGTAATTTATTTAATATACGGATTGTTTTAGACTTATTTAAACCAGATCTATTCTCTACTTCTTTTCTACTCAAAGATTTACCACGGGTGAGCAATTGATACACCACTTGTTCTTCTTCTGATAATATTCCAGCTTCCTTTTTTATGACCGGTAGAACAATCGTAATTGAATTTGGATACACCTTGAAATCTGGATGAATAAAAGCATCCTTATAAGCCTGTTTAATTCTTTTAATACCTGTACCAAATTTTTCAATATATCTAAGTCGAAAAAATAAATTACCTAAAATTGGATTTCTAAGTAAAGATATTTGTCCATCAATATACTCTTCCTTTGACATACCTGTTGGCAGACCTCCTGGCGAGACAATTTCAACTCTGTTCTCATACATTGATATAGTAATAGAAGATCTTAGGTCCCATAAGCGGTGAACAATAGCATTTGCTAGCGCCTCCCTAAAAGCCTTCTCAGGTACTAATTCCTTTCGAACTCTTTCTGAACCAATTATCTCATCAATAACATAGTACTTCTCAAATAAGCGGATTGCTTTTTCAAACTGTTCAAGTATTGATATTCCTTCAATAATTTCCCTATCAAGGAACTCATCAATAGTTTCTCCAAAACGAACCATGTCAATTCCAGGGTATGAATTACTATCAGATAACAACTCAGCTGCACGATTATATTTATTTTCATCAAAATAGAAATCTAAGGTTTTCATAATATCCTCATTTAGTTTATGAATACCCAATTTCTCAACCAATTTATTCTCCAAATAGTTAAAACTTAATTCATTATTATAAGCCGGCATCTCTTCATAAGTTCTATTTGTACCTTCTAAAATTAAACGATTTAATTCAATACGATCAATTTCAACAGTTGATGTGTCAGAACGTTTATACGCTTTATTTTTATACAAATAGGGTTTATGAACCCCTAGATTCACATTTAGGGATATTGTGTTATTGCTTTCATTAATACTAATCGTATATTCTGGAACTGGACTTATGCTATGATTAATCTTATTTTCAATGATTAAACAAGTTTCATCTAAGTTACTCAATCCAATAATCTCGCCCTCATCTGAAATTCCAAAGACAATTTCACCACTTCTATAATTTGCAAATGCACTAACTGTTTTTAAAAATGTATTTGATACACTTTGTTTGTATTCTAAATCATCTCTTTCAATTCTTCCCATTGTTAAATCCTCCATATCAATATTATACCAAAACTGTTGCGTTTTGCAACGCAAACTGTTACGTTGCATTTTACGTTACAATTTGTAACATATATAATTGCTTGTATTTTAGTATGTTTGCGTCATTTTTAAAGTGACCCTCAAAAACCTAGCTTCTCTTTAATATCATCACTAAAACCATTGTAAAACTCAAAGGTGACTAATGGATATTTTTTCATAAATACAGCTACCGCTTCCATTAAATACTCAGCTGCATTGGTTTCTACACATCCAATAGTCACAATTCCTGCAACGGTATCAGATTCATTTTGAACATCCCGTTCCGCTTTATCCACTAGCCTGAGAATCTCTTTCGTCCTTTGAAGATACAAAAAGCCTGCATCTGTCAATGTTACTTTTCGTTTGCCTCGAATCAAAAGAGTTGCCCCTATTTCTTCCTCAAGATCCTGAATTTGACGGCTTAATGTAGGTTGGGTGATATTCAGTTTTTCAGAAGCTCTTGTAATATTTTCTTCCTTTGCTATCATAACAAAATACTTCAACACTCGCATATCCATATGACCTCCATTATTGCTACTCGTAACTTATTATAACTTTTCTTTTCTTAACTATATACATGCGAAGAGAAGATTTTTGCCACCAAGAATCGCCGATTTCTTTGGCACAAACATCTTTATACATTATACTTTCCATTCTATTATTGTTAACTAAATAGGTACTTTGATTTATGTGATAATTCATTTCAACATCTCCTTTTTTTGACAATTATTTTTTCTGTTTATAGTTTATTTATTTTATTGCAGACATTCATTGATAGGTGTATATTTAATGAATAAGCAGCAATTTTATAAATGATTATTTTGGAGAGCGAGTTGAAATATATCGTATGTGTACAGAAAAGATTTGGAAAGAAATTAATCCATCATTGAGAAATTATATTCGTAGCAAAGTATCCGATTCTAATGACATTGAAGATCTCATGCAAGATATTTTCATAAAGTCACATCAAAACATCGGTCAACTAAAGGATGAAACCAAAGTAAAAGCTTGGCTTTTTAGGATAAGTCGTAATATAGTTAATGATTACTATAGAAAAAAATACAGTAGTGTTGAACATATTGAATATAAAGATGACATGTTGAGTACCACAGACAAAGAAATATCATACGATAATGATATAGCTATATGTATCAAGCCAATGTTAGATGATTTGCCTGATATATACAAAGAGGCTATTATTTTGACTGAATTTAAGAACATGACGCAAAAAGAGCTGAGCAACTACCTTGAAATTTCTTTATCTGGTGCAAAATCAAGAGTTCAACGCGGAAGGAAAATGCTAAAAAAAGTATTGGTAGATTGCTGCCACATAGAATTTGATTGCATGGGTAATGTAATTGATTATCAACAAAACAAGAAAACAAAGTATTGCTAAATATCAAATTCATTGCATCCTTTTTATGAATCCTCCGTCTATATTAATGAAAGATAAAAAACAATAATATTTTTAGGAGGTTTATTCATGACAAAACTAATTATTGAATGGAAACACTTAGATGTTGAAGGCGAGACTTGCGACCGTTGCTATGATACCGGTGAAAATCTAGTACAAGAGATAAAACGCTTAAACCGGAAGCTAAACTCATCTGGATATGAAGTCATACTTCAAGAAACTATTCTCAATAAAGATGACGTTGCTAGTTCAAATATTATCTTATTTAACGGTCTACCCATTGAAGATATTATCGAAATAAAAGTCTCAGAAAATTATTGTGAATCATGTTCAGAATTGATTAATTCTGAGGCCTACTGTAGAACAATTACCTATGATGGCAACGAATATGAAGATATACCGGCAAAGGCTATACGGCATGCAGCATACAAAAAGCTTGGCCTCAATCAGAGCGAAGCAAATAGCCATAGTTCCTCATCATGTGATTGTGGCCAAAATGGTTGTTGTTAAAAAGATATTGGTTTGCATTGGCTATTTTATCTGTATTATTCTGGTCTCTTAACTTTATTAATATCAAATTAATATCACAAATCAACTAATCATTAATCGCTTTTAATTTGTTTGCTTTCCATTTAGCCATAGGATGATTTTTAATATTGTCCAGTATTTTCTTATCATCAAATAGCAACTCTGGATAATACACTCCATTGTTAAAGCTATCTATAAACTCTTTTTCATCCTCCGTCATAGTCATTAATTCGTTGACAAAACATTTCACTTCATCTAATGATTCTTTTAAGATAAATACCTCACCTTTTTTCAAAACCGGTACCAATTCTCTTAAAATACTGTGCTGGTTCAATTGTTCTGTAGCTTTTAGATCAAAATTACCTTTCACTTTGGCACTGGTTAAAACATGATAAAATATAACCGACTTTCTTAACTGTTCCGTATCGTTCTTAAACATCTCACTTTTAACAAGTCTATATACATCATACAGGTCTCTTGCTGCTGAACGATTGTTTAGTGCATTTATTTTACTGCCATATATTTCAATACTATTAAGAGAGCTTACTCTACCGTCAATAGCAAATCCCTGTGGCAAAATCAAGCGATTCTCAACATCGTAAAGATGTGCTCTCATAACATAATTGATATCAAACTTAATATTGTCCTTGTTACCACCAGTATTTGTGTATGTAAAGTAATATGAATCTAGTATAAAAGACTGCCTATCACTTTTCTTACGAATATAGCCTTGCTGTTCCATAAACTTGAATATCTTAGCGCTGATTTCCTCCCGATCCTTTTTCATTTCATTCACATTTGAGTTAATGGTGTAATCCAGGTCAATATCTACCGATAATCTTGGAAGGTCAAATTCCAATAAATTAATTGCCGTTCCACCTTTTAGTGCCAATCGTTCTTTTAACATATTATCTTGATTAAGAAACTCTAGAACATCAATGAGTCTTAATACTTTTCATAGGTATCTCTATTAAAACCACCTTCAGAAGCCCGTTTACTCATAAAGTTTTTATCATATATATTCATCCGGTTCTCCTTCTCCATTCACTTTGTTGACGTATTCTTCAGGTATTACCAGATTCCATCTATCATTAAACTTGCCTTCTGTTCCTTCTACTAAGTATCGTACGCTATTCCCCGCTTTTAATTTACACAAATCAAAGAATTCATCACCAATTATTACACCATTGTAATAATTCTCGAGAAAATATCCCACTTTTTGGTACAACACCTTCTTGTTGTATATTGCTAAATACCTTATTAGTTTCTCTTGATCAAGTTCTTCAATCATTTTTGTGATATTTATAAGTTCTTCAACACCACCAATTTTAGAAACAAGATTGACACTATCAATAAATGTTCTTTCTCTATCTGTCACTTTAATGCCTTCTGTGTTTTTTACTTTAATAACACCATCATCAAAATCAGATTTAACAAACTTATATGCAGTCCCCATAAACTTAAAAGTATTAAATCGCTTATTGGACGATACATAAACTATATTATAAACTTGATTAGCCATACCATATAACTCAAACGCTGTATGATGTGATACAAAAGCATTTTCATTGATTGCAGTAGCTATCTGATATTTGTTGGCTATTACATCGCCAGTGGTTAGGTCGATACATGTATATAAATCTTTCCGAATCCTAACGGCGTAGTTCTTTTTCAGCCATCTACTAATCAATGATGATGAGGTGCTTTCATTTCCTGTAATTGCTGTAACATCACTTAATGAAAAGGTTATTTTTTTTGCCAAACGTTCATATTCTTTCATATCACTTCACTTCTTTCTTGATATTGCTTTTTTTTAGGCATTATCTTACTATTTTTAAAGTCACTTCAATTATACACTATTATTGCTTATTTTCAAGTATGTTTACGCTATTTTTAAAGTAAACACAGAAAATTTAGAGCATCTTTGATTAAATCATAGATACTCTAGTTTGCATTTGATATTAAAAAGTTCTGTAAATCAAAATATGTCAAATACTATACATAATGCAACAATTTGATGATAATACGATTAACCTGTGATAATGTGATTAGCTTTGCAACTACTCCCACTCGCTCGGTAGAAAGTATACTTTGTGTGTGTTTTAGTCGATTTTCATCGATTTTGATGTCATTTATATCACATTTATCACGATTTTTTCTCCCTATCAGAGCAGAGTAAGTCAAATTTCAGTCACAACGATTTTCATTCAGTCATTTGTCAGTCACAAATCAGTCACGAGATAATTCCTTCGTTATATGAATAAATAGACACTAGCATACATGATATCTTATTCACCAACAATAAATATATTCCCATTTGTAACCCTATGTACTTCTTTTGTTCCTTCAATCGGATATAAAAATTCAAAATATTGCTGATTTAACATTTCAGGTGCAGTTTGCCTGTATATATACTCTAGAAGGTTTGAAAAGAAATACCCAAACGAAAATCCTTGCCTGTTTTCTTCAATTTTTCCTGTAACACGTTCAAAAGATAAATGATATGCACTATAACAGGGTCTACCATCACCTGTCGGATTTCCTGTATCCCAAAATCGTATAAAGTTATTACTTCCTAATGCTAAATGATTCAAATATCCCCCTAGTGTGCTTAATTGTTGCCCTGTTGTCGAATCTTTAAAATGTTCATTCAGATTAATTCCATTGTCAAATGCGAATATTCCATTAAAGATATCCTTGTTCCCAATAATCCTCCCATTCTTCTCTGCTTTAGTTAGAGTTGAAATGCCATTGTTTTGTCTTGTTAATACACTAGACGTAGAAGTAGATTTAACCTCGATAATTCCTACAACAGATTCTGGCATCAGAATTACAAACTCACCCTCTGAAAATAATTTGGGTGAATCAGTTTTATATAGGATAATATCAATTTGAGAAGTAAGTTCACCTTCCGCATTCTTTACAAATCCTGTTCCTACAGAAACACTATTAGGAATAATCTTCCTCAAATAATTCATTAGAATTACTTCTTTATATCTTCCAACTTCACCCCAATGTGCAGACCCAATGAAGAATTCTACCCTATCTCTTATCGCTTCAAACTCTGCTGCAATTGACTGCTGATATTTTAATAAATCACTCATATGTTCATCCTCTCTTTACTAAACTTCAAAATGGACTTGTGAGAAATAATATATTTCTCTAGACTTCAACTTCAATTTTATCTATTTCCTTTCTAAATTTACTCCATCTATGATACAAAGAGTAATAATCACTTACTGATTTTTCAATATTATAGGTATTTAATTCGTCAAAATCACTTCTTTTTTTAGGTAAGGCTATAACTATGCCTCTCAATTCATTTGCAAGTTCATAGCATGTCTCATCAAATTTTTTCAGACTGCTAAATGGCTCTGGAAATCTGGCATTGTCAAATTCATACAACTTTTCACTTAGGACTTTAGCTATATCATTTCTTGATTTACAAAGTGTATCTCTATCAATATCCTCAAGTTTATAACTCTGATATATCTTAATCAATGGATCAATTTGTACTATAAGCTCACTTAAGTTTTCATCCCAGTAATTTATCAAGTCTTTATTACTCATTGTGTACTCTAATCTTTCTTTTCTATTACTTTCATAATTTGGTTGGACTTGATATGTTAATTCTGCATTTATTACTGTCGAGTTATTAATACGCAACCATTTCGTGTTATATTTATCACTATTTCGAATAATATATTTCCAGTTGTTATTGTCATAATCAATTAAATCATGAGCCACATATAACCACATAATATTAAAATTGGTTCCTGTTGTTTGTAAAAATTTTTTGACTATTGTAGCAACTTCTTTTACATAACTAGTCAGATCGCTTTTATGATTTGGCTCTACAATAACTGCCAAACTCTGATACAATGAATATTCTCCATAATCATTATTTTTTCTATCACTCTTTATGTCCATAATTCTTATAGAATCACTGATATGTATCGGCCTTATCGAAACCTCTTCAGGCTCATTATAATCTTTCACAGGTAATACGAATGTACCAAAACAGGAAGATCTAAATATTGGTCTTTGAGCTAATTGGTTCTTCTTTGACCACATTTCAAAGTATATTGCCACTAGATTTTGAACATCGTTAAAATATACATATCCTTTATTAAAAATATGTTTATCATTTAATGCATTACACAGCAGCCTTGTAAAAGCGCTATATTTCTTATCATCACTGAACGGATATGAACTTTCATTAATTGTTGATGAGGAAAATATACTACACCCTTTTCCAAATGATTCACTTATAGTATCTTCTACTTTACTTTCTAGGTTATGAGTCTTAGGATTATCAGCATGACAACAATCAAGTATAATAAGTTTTGATTTTGCATCACATCCTGATATAATCTCAATCACATATAGTAATTCAATACCAGTTTCAAAATTAGCTGTATTTGTTGCACATAAATAGTGATTGTCTGAATAATCAATCTCTCCATGACCTGTGAAATACAAAATGATACGATCGTTTTCTAAAATACTGTTACATTGCTTCTTTAGTTCTTTTATAAAATCAATGTTCTCTATTTGACCATTCATTGTAAATTTGAATACGTTTAATTCTGATTCCGGAATAAGTTTTCTAAACGTTTCCTCAATTAAATTCACATCATTATCACAAATTGGAAGTTCCTGGCAAAATTGATACTTACTGATACCACATAATAACAAGTGATACATAATTCTCCTCTATTTCCTACTCCAAATCCATTCTGCAAAACAGGTATTAATTTCTCTATTTAAGTCTCTAATATTATGGTATTTCGTCAAATTTATATCTTTTAATTTTTTTACAATTGCATCATCCAATGTGACTTTATGTTTCTCTTGATACTTCTTGATTAACCCTTGTATTCTATAATCAAAATACAATTTCTTCTCGCTTAATGTCAAAGGATCAAACCTCGATACATAGTCCAATCTAGACCTAAATTCAGGAGGTATTATAGATTTAAAGCTCTGTGAATCAAGATTAGATGTAAAAAATATCACATATCCATTTAAGTCATATTTTTCACCTTGCAAATCTGTATACTCTCCTTCTTCAAGCAATTCCAAAAAGAAATTTATAACTTTTGGATCTGCTTTTTCAAACTCATCTATTAATATCACACCATTTCTATTTTTCTTAACTTTGTCGTTTAATTCGCCAGACTCTGAACCAATATACCCTCTCGGACTGCCTATTAGACTATTTAGGGCTCCTTGACTACCATAATTCCCAAAATTAATTTTAATTAGCTGTTCATCACCTAACAAACCATTAAAAATACGAGCAACATGTGTTTTTCCAATACCGCTACTTCCTAACAAAAAAATTGAAAGAATTGGATGTTCACCTATATCATTAAAGACAACAAACTTTTCAAGTTCTATCAAAAAATCTTTTTTAAACCTGTTATGCCCAAATAATTTAATTGTAAACTGGTTATATATATTAGATATTTCATCATAATCATAATTTATTATTAGATTGCGATTAGATTCACTTGTTTCTGATAATTCTTTTGATTCTGAAACATATTCAATATCTTCTACATCAAAAAAGACCGGAAAATTAGTAATCAGACAATCAAGATAAGTAATTTCAACAGCATATCCGTATAATTTATCATCAATTTGATCAAGAAGACGTTCAAATATATAGCAATTTTCTTCTTTAAATTTTACTAATTTTACAACGCTAGTTATATCAAGTACCGTATCAAACATATCTTCTGTAAAATCAACATTATTATTTTCAACTGCTGCCATTGTAATATATTTGAGATTTATCTTTCGTATTGTATCTTTAAATTTTTTTATATCATTATTTCTGTACACATGCAAACTCATTTCTTTACCCTCATCACTCTCTTATACAAACGATTTGCAAGCCGAATTCGAATTCGATCAATTAAGCCAAAATCACTTTTTATATCCTCTATATCTTCATCTTCAAATATGATTTGTACCACAGACAATGTATCTACAAAGAAGTGTTTATGATCTGTCTCTTCTTCTTCGATTTCTTCAGTACTCGATGCAATTATGTCACCATCCTGGTTTTCAAAGGTATCTGAAAGCTTCTCTATCGAGGTTAATCCCAACTGGTTTTTACTCACTAAGCCTTTATATATACCAATGATTGTAACTTCCCCGACTAATAAATCATCAATACTGTAATTACTTTCGAACTCGTTTTCAAATTGCAGCGGTATTTTAATCATTATTCGTTTTTCTTTTTTATCTTTCCCAATTAAAAGATATGAATAATCCTTAATCATAGCATTTAGAAGCTTATTAATCTCATATTCTTCTACTTTAATGCCCTCAAATGCACCATTTGCCATCATCCTTATCTGAGTAACTTCTTTTTTATTTTCCAGCTCTAATTTTACATTCTTAAGCAATATTAAGTCGCCTTCATTCAAATTATTTAAATTGTCTACTACCTTACATTTCTCAATTATACTTTTCAGCATAATTGATTTCGTTGTTTTTACTTCTAGGTTTTCAATCATCTTTCTACTTTCACTTGTACGTGTACTAGATGATGTTGATATAGAACCAGTAATTTGTGATAAATATGATGCCGAAAGCTCACTATCTCTTTTTAAATTCTTTTCTCTCTCTGTACCTATTTCTTGCTGAACACTTTTAAGTACTTTATTATTAAACATCATTGATATCTCAAAGACTTTTGCAGAATTTATATAGTAAATATTAAAAAACATAACTACCTCCAACTCAAATATATTTTTCAAAAAAACTAATACCCATTTTGATAGCATTAATAATTCTATTCAGAATATTCTTGATTTTATATTAAAATTATACACTTTAAGCAGTAATATGTAAAACCGTTTTCCTGTAGAACACATAATAAAGAGAGGGTCCAGTTGCCTTGCGGAATTTGTCAAGCTAGTTGTCCATGTTTCTTAAATTTATGATGCTTCACTTTCATCCAAATAATTATCCACAGATGGTTCCTTCTCTGGATTGAGCCAAACCTGATTTTCGATAGACCAATCTCTTGTATCACCTGTCCATCGATTCGGATTTTTTAGCTTAGCTGTTTCATAAACCATATCACGTTTTGCAAGGATGCTTAATCCATGATCTTCAGAATGCCTTTGGTTCGGTGTAAGAAATTTGATGCCGCTGTGTCGGTGATTATTGTTATACCATTCCACAAAATCATAAACCCATTCACGAGCTTCATCGATGGTTTTAAAGCCTTTGGGTTGATAGTTGCATCGATACTTCAAGGTTTTGAATAAGCTTTCTGCATATGGATTGTCATTACTAACTCTCGGTCTGCTTCTAGAAGGCGTTATACCTAGATTATAAAGGGTTTCCAGCATGGTGGCACCTTTCATAGGTGATCCATTGTCTGAGTGTAAAACCAAGGGATGGTCTCGTTTAGTTAACTTTTCCGCTAAAACTGCCCGGCGTATGAGTTCGCTAGCATTTTCAGCGGACTCAACCTCCCATACTTCCCATGCGATTATTTTTCGACTGAATAAGTCGGAGATCATATAAAGATAGTAATGTTTGCCTTTTATGGGACCGTTTAAATAGGTAATATCCCCGGTATAAACCCTATTGGGTGCTGTGGCCATATGCGTCGATATTTCGCGTTTTAACGGTTCTTTGCTCCGCCCTCTATGTTGCAAGAGTTTTTGTTCTCTAAGAACTCGATAGAAGGACGATTCCGAAGCAATGTATATGCCCTTATCAGCAAGCGTTGGCACAATTTGGCTTGGAGGCATATGACTGTAATCGGGTTGATTTACAATATTTACTATTTGTTGAACTTCTTTCTCCGTCAGTTTGTTATGTGGTTCCGGACGAACAGCAATCGTTCGTTTATCGATGTGTGCATTATGTTCTTTAAAGGATTTTAACCAGCGCTTATAGATTCTAACACTGATTTCGGCTTCTTCACAAGCGATGGAGAGACGAGCACTGGCTTCAACAGCTTCGACAATGAGATCCATCACGTGTTTGCGCAACTCGGGTTCTGTCATTCTTCCTCGTCGTCGGTCCCCAGTAACGCATTCAGCTTTTTTCGCAGTACCAAAACGGCTGCAGTTTCAGCCAATGCTTTATCTTTTCGTTGAATTTCCTTTTCCAAAGCCTTGATTGCCTTCTTTTTGTCTTTCATCTCTTTGTTTAAGCGAGAAGCTTCTTGAGCAATACCACCATTGGCTTGCATGCAGACGTCTTTCCAATCCTTGACTTGATTAGGATAAATACCTTTTTGACGACAATACTTTGAAAGTTCGACTTCATTCATACCCGCCGTTTCCATAACGACCATGAATTTTTCTTGGCTACTCCATCGATCTGTATCACTTGATTTGATAGGTTCACCGGATTTAATGTGTTCCTTTTTCCATTTATGTAGCGTTGCGATTCTGACATTCGTTTCCTTTGCAATCTTGGAAACAGGCTCGTTGTTTGGTGGTAGCATGCGTGCAATCATACTATTTTTAAATTCTTCACTATAACTTGCCATGTGTTATTTTCCTCCGTCTTCTATAGACACTATACTATTTTTTCAACTACATGACAACTATTCTAACACCTAGGGGCCTCTCTCTCTTCAACAGAATCCAATGCATTTTGTATCATTTCGCAAAAACTATCAAACCATCCTACATATGAACTTAGTATATTTTTGATTTCTCTTTTCAGTGATTTTATAACAACCTCATCATTACCTGCATATTTTGCACTCAACGGATCAAACTTATCATTATATTTAGTATCCATAGTATTCTCCTTTAAATATTCAACTTTTAAACTTCAGCTCTCAAACTTAGCAATTGCTCCTATAGAAGCAGCCAATCTTTTACGCGTATTTCTTCGACTACATTCCAAATCAAATTTTTCACTTAAGATAAACTTAGCTTCTTCATCTGATATCTTAGTAACGATATGAAGATTTGACTTCGCTCTAGAAGAACCTACATAAAACAACAAGCTATCATCAAAGAATGTTTTTAAGTTTACATCTACCATAATAACTGTATCAGCCTCTAATCCTTTAAATTTTCGACAAGTAGTAAAACCATAATTATCACTTTTACTTATTTCGCTGTTATATTCAGTACCACATGTTAAAACCATTACATCGGAGGATTCAATAGTCTTAGATAACTTATCTATATACTGTTGAGTATCATGTTCTTCCTCAAGAAAATGGATTACCGGAGACTCACCTTTTATAGAAAAATCAGCCATGATGATCCGTTTCTTCTCCAGTGGACTCATTGATGTTTCAGCAATTTTTACAGTATTTCTGCAATTCTTATATAGTGTCAACTTACAATCAGCATCAATAATGTAATTTGGCAAATTGTCGTTTTGAATCATCTGAAGTTTATCATAAAAAATGTAAAATGATCCCGTATCTCTTTCAGCAACTATATCCTTTAAGAGCCCTATTATATTAGCTTCTTCAATATTTTCTTTACCAAAATCTTGTCCTTCATCAATAATAATGTGATCATATTTGAAATCACCTCTAATAGATGAATCAATTAGCTCTGACTGAAATTTATTGTAATCTGCTTTAGCTGCATTTGTATACTTACAAGCCAACCCATCAATTGTATAATAATCAACATTGGAGTAACTAAATTTTTCACATAAATGTTCTTTCAACATGTTGTTATAACATAGAAAAAGAACACTTTCACCATTAGATGAGTTTCTTCTAGCTTTCTCAAGGGCAATCATTGTTTTACCTGTTCCTGCAGCCCCGTTAATCAACGCCGTCCTCTGATCGACTAAGTAATTCAAAATATTTACTTGTTCTCTTAGAAGTCTATCAAAAACCAAGTCTTTAATCATAGTTTTTGTTTTTAATGATGGCACCAGCTGAAACGAAGGACAAAGTACGTATTTTATTAGCCTTTTACCCTCTGACTCCGTTAGACTAGTCTGTATGTTATTTGGTAACTGTAAGTCATAAATACGATTTATTGCGTTAGTTGGATCTTCTAGATCATTATTCACAAGTGTTATGTGTCTATCTCCTTCTGTTGTAAATTGTATGTTGTTCAAATATTCCTTTGATATTGCCGGAAACCATACTGCATGGAGCATTTTACATTTATTAGCAACCATTCTCATCGAACTGTTTTTAACATATTTATGAATCTTCCATTTATTTTTTGCTGCTTGATTATAAGGTCCATCATGACTCATTTCTCTACCACTTTGATACCTCCACACGCCACCTTCAAATGAAATTTCACCAGCTTTTGCCTCAATACATATTAATCCCTTTTTTCTGTTAAAGATAACAAAATCTGCTTCACTTTCATGTAATATATCTTTAATTACTGTTGTAATTGAGAATGAATGGAAAACAATATACTCGTCACTTAACCTAGAAAGCGAATCAAAAATAACATTTTCTAAACTTCTCACATCATGTTCTTTAGGCCTAACTGGTAACATAATCGCCATTCTAACTCTCCTTCAAGGAATATATTACTTCGTCAATTTCTAGATTATCACTTAAATAAAAAATTTCCCAATCACTGTTCCGTAGTGATTCATAGCTGTCTTCATTTCCCGGGAAGCATATACCAACCTTCTTATCGATCCAAAGCAAATCAACTTCATTGTGCGTTCCATTACTTAAACTACTAAGTCTAACAAATACATTGGCAGCTTCATTAATATTGCTGTTAATTAGTTTATCTTTCAACTTCAGTAATACTTTTCGACTATTGTTATCGCACTCATCTATGACATATGAAATATATTCATTTACGTCAATCCCAAATTCTGTACCTGAATCAAATACTATATATTCTTCATACTTTTTTTTATTACTTATCTTCTCTTCTTGTTCAATACTCCAACTTGGTTCCCCTAAAAGAATATCTTTGCAAAATCCTATTTTTCTATCATCTAGTGTACCAACTATCAAAGCCCTATCAAGAAAAACATTGAATTCTTCACAGCTAGTTTCAGGTAATAGCGAACACGAGTGGCAAGCTGCCAAGTTCAAAGAATCTCTTCCCTGTCCTTTACTTAAAATACAAACTGGATCATTAGAACATATCACTGCTGTTCGTACTGCCTTTTTATATATTCTTGGCAAAAAATCTTCTCTTCCTTGTCTCACTAATCCACCAAGTGTACCCTCTGAATCACCACTGGCTGTATACAATAGAATACCTGACATAATTTTTCCATCCGATTCATTACTACAATAAATACGTTCTTTTATTGATGCAATACTATAACCACTTTCAAAACTAAGCTCTCTAATTAACAAGTGCGACAACGTATGTAGCAAAACAAATTTTGCACTAATTTCTCTTGGTCTTTGTTCTCCATAGTAACTACTCCGATAATTATCGTTTAAGTCACTTACACGTTTTATTACTTCCGGCGACTCATTTAACCAAGCTTTTATCATTGAATCATTAAACTCAATAAAAATCCCTTCTCCTCGGACTTCATATGCAGGATACCATTTCGTATTCGCTTCTTTAATACTTATATATGAATTTTCTGTAGTATCCTCACTAACTTCATAAGGTTTTAATCTTGTAAATCCTAACAGTGCTTGAACCTCTTTGATTTTATGGACTAGACTCACATTTTGAATTGCATTTATATCATACTTGTTTATATCCATTTCTTCAATTAAGAAATCATTTGTAACTTCATTATCCGTGATATTTCCTAAAAGCGCATCATATTCTTCAAACTTATACTTAGTTTTATCCCAATCTACCTCTTCACATTGGTTTCCACTCCACTTTTCTGTTAGGATTACTTCAATTAAATCTTTTTTTATCCCTATTTCTTTCGAAATACTTTCTACCCAATCCTCTAGCATAAGATTAATCAGCTTTTCTCTTTTATCCCCTTTTGCCTTTAGTACTTGATTTTGAGCCTCTTTATATGATTTAGTATTCAAAACTTTATCCTTTAACTTTGTTGCATAAGGTGGAATAACGATAGATGAGTATGTAACTGGAAAATAAACCGATGAAGCTCCTCTTTGCTTTGTATTCGGATATTCATTACACTTTTCATTTACAGGACTTCTCCAAGGATGCTGTCCCTTACACCTAAATTTGTTAATATCATATTGTTCATCTAGCGATTCAAATATATCATTATCAAATGCCCCAGCAAGATTTGCACTAGCATTACATGTCTTGCAAACAACTTTAATTCCTTCTAATCCTTCTGACGATGTATTTCCAGTATAAATCTCTAGTTGCGGATTACTACATATATGTTTTGAACCTGTAATATTTCTATAATGAACCCATTCAATCCATGGGAAATCACTAATATGTCCGTGTTCACAACAAGTTACAATTCTTGCAACAACTAAATTCTGAAAGCATTTTGGACAACGAACATTTTTTGTCATATATGTATCATTTTCAACATTCTTTTTACCTTTAGATTGATACTCTTTTACCCATTCCCTAATAGGCTTAAATGTTCTACATTTAGGACAAAAATACCACTCTGGAAAACGCACATATGAAATTCCAATTTTACCTTCCAATGTATCAGCTCCAGCAGGGGTTTTAAAACAATCAACACCTAATAGTCTTTGTAATCTTTCGTCATAAATATTTTCAGTTGACTCCTCCCATAATTCTGGTGCAGCTGTCATCAAAGTCTGATCTGGAAAATCAAGCATTGCTCCTACCCCATACTGTATCACAATTTGCGATGCCCTGACAGAATGTGTTGTCATATTCAATTCATGTTTGCTAAATCTCATTTTTGTCATCCTCCCATATCAAAATATTTCCTTTAACAGAAGAATCTACATTTCTCATAGAAGTCAATGTATCTACGGACTTCAAATCATTTCTATCAGAATTAAATACTTTTAGTAGCCTTCCTTGTTCACTTGTAGGATGCTTAACAATATACTTATATCCATAAACGAAACTATCACCATCATAATTTGATATTTGGATTTCCCACCGATCTATGAAATCCTCGAACTGTTTCTCAATTTCATCTGATACATCATTAATTTCGAATTCAGAACGTTCATTTATTTCTTTATATCTATTTATAACAAACTGCTTAATATACTCTAGCTCTTCTTTCATAGAAACTCTATTAAATTCAGCAGCCTTCTTTTCCTTATCCAAATCACTAATGTTACGAATCATTCCTACTATGACCGAATGCAAAGCTCTCTCTAAAGCGGGTCTCGAAAATGGTGTCACACTCGTAGGTTCTACGTATCTATAGTATGACTGATGATATGAAACGAACTGCTCATAATGAGATCTATCCCTGCTCTTTGTTCCATCATATAGTACTGTTGCTATTCCTGGATACTTACGACCAACTCTACTAGATGCCTGTATATATTCGCTAGTCAACTTTGGCTGTCCCACAAGAATCATTGCATTTAATCTTTCAACATCAATACCAACTGATATCATATTAGTTGCAATCAAAGTATTTGAAGCATATCTTTTACTTTTAAAATTATCTTCTGAATACTGCAACTTCTCCAATTTATCTAACGTTTTGTTGAGTTCTATTGTAGATACACGACTTGTCAGCTCATCTGCACTACCTATTTGTCTCCATCTTTTTCCCATTCTCATAGACAGCCTTTTTAATGCATCCTTAACATCATCATCAATAAGCGTTCTACATTTACCCAATTCTTTTAAGCTATTGAAATATATTGTTAAAGTCCAATATTTATCTTTAACCATATCATTTTCATCAGCTTCATACACCTTTTGCAAATATGTGGATATTGTACGTATTTGCATCATTACTTTTGTTTTTCCGGTTGGCATCATACCGAGATAAACTCGTCCAAAATCATTTGTCTCGTGATTTATTTCTTTTTCCCTAGCAAAAAAAGAGTCCTCAGCATTTATCCCAGGTGCTGGAAATTGATTTATTTCTCTATTGTATAATCCTGAACATTGTTCCTTTGCCCTTCGTATCGTTGCAGTAGATGCAACAATTTTGGGTTTAACACCTTTTATATTACAGATACCGTCAATCGCAGATTCAAACAAACCTACTATCGTACCTAAAGGACCTGATATTAAATGTAACTCATCTTGAATAATCAACTCAGGCGGTCGGTTCTTAGTTCTACTAGCAAAAAAATTACCAACCTCTTGTTTCCATGGTAACATTGCAAATTTATCAACGGTACCAAAGAGTAGTGTTGGTGGTTTACTAAATAGTTCATCATCCACTACCTGTATCGGTAACACATCTCTGAAGCTACAATCTTGATGGGTACAATGCATAAAGAAATGCTTATTATTCTCCATACGATACCCAAATTTCCCAACTATTTTTTTATTTACAATGTCTTTTTCAAGTTTTGTACCGCACCAAGGACATTTAAGTACTTGAAATTTATTATGTTGTTCTTTATTTACATTTAAGTTATTATAAGTTGATTTTAACAATTCATTAATATGTTCATTTGCCTTTTCATTCTTATTAGGAGTATGTTTATTACCAATCCATAACCCAATTGTAATTCTATCCGTACCCAAATTATACTTCTGATACCTTGACCTTCTATTTTTTGATTCTCTTCGTATCAACTCGCAGGCACAAATCAATGTTGATGCTCTTGTGAACTGTTGCGCAGCTAACAATCTTAAAGTGTATCTCATTATTACTGCCGTTCCATCAGCAACTTCACTATAGACAAACCTTCTATAAAATATAGTAAATGCGGTCAATCCTAAATATGCTTCAGTTTTTCCTCCTCCAGTTGGGAACCAAATCAAATCCACGTCCAACCGATCATCACACGTATCATCTATAATCGACTCTATACTCATTAATAAGAAAGCAAGCTGAAAGGGCCTCCAACTGTGCTTATCTTCTGAATTAATATAATCAATATCACGTAATTTATTACTAACTTCTTCATCGCCATCATATCTATCTTTACTTGATAATTCTTGCTGTATTAGAAGTTGCTCTCTCTGCATATACATCGCTCTATTAGCCAATACAAAGGAATCCATTGCCTCCTTTTTCGAAGCTAGAATCTTCAAACCATTTTCCATTCGATTTAAAGATTTCTGGCATTTATCTAAATTAATAAATGCAATTTTTCTCAGATGTTCTTCATTACTTTTAAACTCATTTACTTCACTTCTTCTTTCTTGTATCCATTCATCATATGAACTTAATAGATTTCTCAACTTTTCAATTTTATCAACTGTGCTTATACTATTTAAATCTGATAAGTATTTCATAGAAAGATATTCAGGTTTTTCTCCCTTTAAATTGAAATCCACCTGCGGTAACTCAATGCTCGGTAAATACTCCGTAGATAAAACGCCATCTCCATTCTTATTTATTTCCCAAATGCAAGCCGTACCAAGACCTGTAGCATATGCTTTCTTTTTCCTATATAATAACTCTAACTCTTTCTCCTCATCTGATTCCTCATAATCTAACTCATATTTTCTCACTTGATTTATATCTATAAATTGAAAATTATTTTTCTTATTACTAATTGATATCTTAGTTTGATAAATACAATTTCTTCCATTTGATTTGTCTCGCTCTTCATTAACAACCATAATAGTTATAGAAAAAATCCCTGGCTTTAGTTCTCTTCTCAATGCAGTTACTTTAAGCATTGTATCGTCAATATTTCTATTCCTATCAATATATTCATCTTGTTCAAATTCAAGAACTACTTCGACTTCATGAGGTATCCGTTTGTGGCCACGTATACTTTGATCAGCAAGCCTATAAATTGACGACAAAAGATTTTTATCATCGGAAATATCTTTCTCCCAAATGTCTCTTACTTCTTTTCTAGTTATTTTTTCTTTTAAACATAAGCAATCAATAATCTTATCGTAGTATACATATTTCGTAAACTCTTCTGGTACATGTATATCATTCTCTTGGTAATTATACACTTTACACTCATTAGGTCTTAGTTTCTCATATGTAGCAAAAGTTATATCACATTTTATTTCCTTAGAATTTCCTTCGGTAATAAAAGATATACCCATTGATGAAGGAAGATTCTGCGCTGAGAGACTTACTTCTTCATCCAATGTATCATCGTCAATTCCACTCTTTTTACAAATTGGTTTGCTCTTGTCAGAAGTTTTATCAATAAGTTCTTCTGCATCTTCGATGTCTACCTCTTCTATTTTTTCCTCAATTTCATCATTATCCTGTTCCATTTTATTTTTTTGTGGAAATAGTATTCCCATTGAATATCTTTTATCTGGTCTACTAGATATAATTTCATGTTGTTCATCTGGAATTGATATTTCAGATCCTGGCCCCAATAATTCTTCCCTAATCTCCGTAATATATTTTTCTCTAAACGTAATATACTCTTTCACAATTATTATCCCCTTTATTCTAGTGGTCGGTTGACAAGACTATTTGGCAACTTAGTTGGTTGAATTTTTTCTATTGAACTTATCTCAAGCAAATCTGCTATTCTTTGTGTATTAGAACTAATTCTTTTATATATTGGGTCATTAAACGATATTCCACATATCTCATTCATAACTGATTGACCGATTAACTTAAGAATGTTTGTTCTTATTGATCTAATCTTATTTGTTGACCGCCAATACTTCTCTCCATTAATCAAAAGGTCTTCATCATCCACTACTTCGCCCAATTTTCTGAAAACATTTTTTTCTTTTGGTCCAGTAATATGATACTGCGGTTCTATCCATGTACGAATTGTTTGAGGTTGCTTATTTACTCCAACGTTTTTGAAATTCTTAGAAACTTGTCTATAATCATTATCACTCTCATCAATATGAGTTCTAAGAAGTACTTTCCATCGTTTCCAATATTTATAGGCTTCAATATCTTTCTCATCCAGTAGTGAGTTCTCAACTAAATCAATCAACATCTCATCTACTATATCCTGTGTGATAGTTCCATTTTTAGTAAAAACTAATACATCACCGCGATTTACTTTATCAACATTCTTTCTAATAATATTTCTATTTCCCGCATCAAGAACATATGGTTTATAACCTTTTGTGAAAAAAGCTTTTTCACCATCATCAAATATCGCTGCAACAGTCGCCTCGGAAGTTGAGCTTCCATTATAATTACTACCATTGATGTAGTCCGCCATATTTATTGAAGTCAACTTCGTCCTAACAAAATTTGATAAATCACCATCAATTTCTACTTCAGGAACCACAATATTTTTTGATTCGCATTCTATTTTTGTAGATTTTGCAACTAGCTTTTTACAATATTCTTCAGATTTTCTAGCATGATATTGAACGAATTTTTTTTCATACTCATATCCTAATATCAATACTCTACGACCGTTATAATTTCTATATGCGTTAAACCTCTTACCTTCTGTAAAACCTATTACATATATTTCATCAAAACATCTAGCGTTATCGAATCGATTAGCTGTATAAACAGATATTTCCCCATATACCTTTTGACCAATTCCAAGTTCATAAATTATATTTGAATAATATGCATATGGTACCACAATAGCAATTTTCCTATGCTTATGGTTATACTTAAGTCTAGAAAGCAATTCATCTTTTAAGATTGATTTATCATACAATAGATCATGAAACTCTTTGAGTTTATTGACAATAAATATCCCGTCTTCCTTATATTTATCACCTAATTTCATGATATCTATTTCTAATTCACTAAGCTTATCTATCGGCTTTCTTTGTCCAATTTTAAGATCATCTACCAAACTCTCATATTCTTGCATAGTAAAAATTGCAGTTCTGAATAATTTTAACAACCCATATGCTTGCAATACAAAAGAATCTAAAATCTCACTGTTTAATTCAGAATTTTTTAGCCTTCTAATTCTAGAATAAATATCAAAATATTCTTCTTCCGGAATTATTTCTCCGATATTCTTAAACTTCACAGTCCTTTGATTTATTAAATCAATTTTCTTTCTAAAAGATTTTGTTATATCATTTTTACCAGCAAACTTAAATTCATCTCTATTTATTATATTACTAGTTAATGCGAATACCTCTGGATTACTATAATAATTCAAGAGTTCTTCGCCAACCATAGACCCAATATGTACATTAACTTGGATATGCATTAAAGTTTCAAAATTTAGTAATTCTTCTAATATTGACATATTACCAGAAACTCTATCATTTCCAAAAACAACTAAATTAGTAACTATATTTTCATATTGATTCATTACTAATTTTCTTGCATTCGATAATGTATTTGTAATCTTAATTACAGGTTCATTATTCCCTGAATTACCTTTTAAACGATGTTCTTCATGTTCTGTAAAATATGAGACAGTTGCTATATCTAAAAACTTCACTTTTCTATTTGTTAGTGTTTTAAGTTCAATTTTATTCATTATTTCTTCTGCTTCATGTCTATCCATAACTAGAACGGAACAATTATCTAACACAGTTGGATTAAACTCCAAGTCATCGCCAAATAACTCCTGCATATTTAGTGACTTCTTCTGTAAACTTCCTTTAATTCCTCGTCCATCTAATGATTTAGCCCCACCATAATATGGAGTCAAATTCTTTACTTCATTAATTGAAATTTTACGGTGAAAATCTCCTTGTATTAAGTGTATATATTCATGTGTCTCATTATCAATCGATTCATTTACAATTCCCTTATACTCATATCTTTTTTTGTTATATATTACTAAATCGCCCTCTTGCATGTCATTAATAAGATCTTCTGATCCATATTTATTACAAATAACATTCACAAGATATGATAACGTAATTGTAAGCACTTTGAATATTAGTGTATCTACATCAAAGACATAACTTACATTATGTCTTTTTTTGTATGTGTTTGCCATAAACTCTATATAAAACTTCGATACTTCCTCATTTGATATACCGCAACCATCATATAGAATCGAAAACTTTTCCATCCTTTCAATTATATCTTTTGTCTTAAGCATGTCACCCTCCTGTTTTCATACTAAATATAATTTTACACCTTATATTAAAATCCTTCAAGAATAATAGCTACATAACAAAATTGGTTTTTTATTTTTTTCACTAAACCTATTTAAATTAGCTAAAAAAAAATGTATAATGATGGATGGAGGAAATGTCATGAAAAGAAATAAACTAATAAAAATTAGAAAAGCAATCGAGGTTTTCTCGGGAAGTGGTGGTTTATCAACAGGTATCATTCAGGCTGGTTTTGAAGTAGTAGCAGCAATAGAGATTAATAAAACTGCAACAGAATCTTACATACTTAATCATCCAAATGTAAAAATAATAAATGATGATGTATGTAATGTATCAGGCACAAAACTAATTAAAAATCTAGGTATTAGGAAAGGTTCATTAGACCTCCTTGCAGGTTGCAGCCCTTGCCAAGGTTTTTCCCGTTTAAAGAAGGATGATGGAAAGCCTGATCCTAGAAATCTATTAGTTTTAGAATTTGTTAGACTCGTTCAAGAGATAATGCCACGTACCATAATAATGGAAAATGTCCCTGGTTTATTAAATTCTGAAGAAGGACAAGCAATTTTCCATCAAACAAAGCAAAAGCTTGAAAGTTTAGGTTATCATATTGATTATAAAGTAATTAACGCCGTAGATTACGGTGTTCCACAATATAGAAGACGTACTGTCATCTTAGGAAGTAAATTAAAAAAAATCAATGTCAAATTACCTGAATATACCCATCGAAATCCAAAGAACAATAGCTCTAATCTACCAGTTTGGAAAACAGTTGTTGATGCAATTGGAGATGTTCCTTCTGTTGATAACGGACAATCACATCCTGATATTCCTTACCATGTTGCTACCAAAAATGATAATCTTAACCTTGAAAGAATCAGATATATTCCACCTAACGGAGGTAGTCGTACATCTTTACCCGATCGATTAGTATTAAATTGTCATAAGAAGTATCCTAACGGATTCAAAGATGTTTATGGAAGAATGACTTGGGAAAAACCCTCACCTACTCTTACAGGTGGTTGTACAAATATAACAAAAGGCAGATTTATTCATCCCGAACAAAACCGCGCGATTACACTTCATGAAGCTAAATTATTACAGAGTTTTCCAAACGACTATAAATTTGCAGGTAATAGAACAGAAATTGCTCAACAAATTGGAAATGCTGTTCCTGTTAGACTCGGTTACATAATGGCTAATAAACTTAAGATAGAATTGGACAAGAAGTATTAAAAACTCTTAATTGAGTCTTTAATACTTTTCTTTCAATATCCCTAATAATGTTTATAATACAAGTGGTGAAATCCTGTCATAGCTCCCATGACAATATATAAGAAAAACCTCATTTCACTTTTACTATCAATCTATGCGTACATTTTCTTTGAACTCGTATCAAAATTTTATCTACGTCAATTCCCTTCATCTTACTACGAATAACAACCTTTTCATATGTCCTATAAAGACTGGATTTTTGTCTTTCCGCTTCCAAGAAAGTCAGCTTCTTCACGATTATTCAAAGTTCCTTGAATCAATCTTGTACTGATATAACGTATACGGTAAATCATCGGTACCGTGTCAACTAGCTACCTTCGTGAGATAATATATGAAATATTATCTAGGAGGTTACCCTATGGACAAAATAACACATGAAATGCGGATTAATCGTTGGCAACAAATAATCAAAGAATGCAATAATAGTGGAATGACCAAAAAGGAATGGTGCTTGCAAAATGGTGTCCACGAAAAGGCATTTTATTACTGGCAAAGACGTATTCGGAAACGGGCAGTCCAAGCCCAGTCTGAATATTCCTTGCCCCCTGCTGCTACAAACTTCGTTGAGTTGATGGCGCCTACGCCAGTTGTTTCTCATCAACCCGTTGTAAATAACATTGCCGCAACCATTCAAGTCAATGGATGTAGGATTGAATTATCCGAAACAGCATCTGAACCTTTTATACAACGACTTCTTGGAGCCCTTGCCTATGTTCAATGATGCAAAAGGTTTCCATAAAATATATCTGGCCACTGGTCGTACAGATTTACGGCGTGGAATCGATGGGCTGGCAACCATCGTTAAGCATCATTTCAATCTCGATCCCTTTGAGAAGAATACCCTTTTTCTCTTCTGTGGAAGAAGAATGGACCGTCTGAAAGGATTGGTTTGGGAGGGGGACGGATTTTTGCTCTTATATAAAAGAGTTGAAGTTGGCGGCTTTCGTTGGCCCACAAGTGTCGAAGAAGCTATGGAGATTACACAAGAACAATATAAACTTTTAATGAATGGCTTTGAAGTTGTTCCTAAACGACCTATCAAGGAAGTTAGGCCGAAAGCACTCCTTTAGTTTTGTGCATTTCGTAGATTTTGAAAAAACTATTTTAAAAGCAAAAGGACTAAATTAACCATTTATCCACAGACACTCGTTGATAGTACGCGTGAAAGGATATCTTGTAAAAAGGCTCCACCTCGCAAGGTGGATAAGTCACTGAAAAACTCAAAAAACTAGGAGTTTTTTAGAGTTTGATCATGAAACTACATACCGTCATAATGACGAAGGCCAGAGATAGATAAACTCGCTTTTTAACTGCATTTTTAGTATAATCATAGCAGATGAAAAGGAGCGAAAACTATGGGTAAACAATACACTCTCGAAGAACTGAATAACAGCAGTAAGGAAACAGTCATAGCTATCGTTTTATCTATGCAGGACCAGCTGGAGCGACTCAACAAAAATGTTGAATATCTGATTGAACAGATTGGTGTTATGAACAATAAACAATACAGTCGTTCGTCTGAAAAGTTGGCAGTCATTGATGGCCAGTTGAATTATCTATTCAACGAAGCCGAAGCATTGGTAGAAAACAAATATGTCGTTGAACCTGCAGAAGAAGAAGTCATCATGGTAACCCGGCGTAAACAAGCAGGTAAACGTGATATTGATTTAAAAGATCTTCCTATAGAAAAAATCACGCACAAAATGTCGGATGAAGAACTTGTAAAACTCTTTGGTGCAGGTGGTTGGAAAAAACTGCCGGACGAAATCTATAAACGGGTTAAAGTCGAACCGGCTGTCTTCACTGTTGAAGAACATCATGTGGAAGTCTATGCAGGCAAGGATAATCAAACGATTATTAAAGCGGATCGACCCAAGAGTCTACTTAGAAACAGTATAGCGACACCATCTTTAGTGGCAAGCATCATGAACGGTAAATATGTGAACGGAATGCCATTGCACCGAATCAGCCAAGAATATCTGAGAAATGATATTCATATATCCAAACAAGTGATGGCCAACTGGATGATCCAATGTGGTGACAGATACCTGGGGACCATATATGACCGGCTTCATAGAGAAATGTATAGATTCCATGTATTACAGGCGGACGAGTTATGTAATGCATAGCATAACTCGTCTTATGTGAAGCTCTATATTATGTAAAGTTTATTAACGGAAAGCTGTTGTCCTTAACTATATAGTTAATATTCTTTACATAATTAATCATAATAGTGCTATCCTTAGAATATAAGGAGGTGCATTTTATGCCAAAGAAATTCGAAATCCGTTATCCAGAGCATAAGTTAATACTTGATAATTACTTGAATCTTAACGAATTTATTAACTTGTCACCCCTAACACTGAAGAAAAAGAAAGTTGCTATTATATCACTGCTAAACTTTCTTGGGGATCAAGATAAGATATCTTTAAACCAACTAAAACCTTGTGATATAACAAATTATCTGAATAGTATCTCGGAGCTTGCAAGCTCAACTATAAGTGGAAGAAGATTTGTGTATAGGCATTTTCTGAATCATTTATATACCAAAGGAATTATTATTTTTTCAGGAGATGAACAGTTTCCGGTAATTATCTCTAACAAAAGAGATAGATTACCATCGTTTTATTCACAAAAAGAGATTTGTAACCTTATATCTAATGTTAATCCAAAAACATCTTATGGTAAAAGAGATCTTTGCGTCATTCTAATGATTACTGAATTAGGAATAAGATCAGGTGATATCATACGTTTGCAAAGATCAAATATTCATTGGGAACGAAATACGCTTGAATTCACACAACACAAAACAAAAGTTTTTATACAATTACCGTTATTGGAAAACTTAAAATATGCATTACTTGATTATCTGAAGAATGCCAGACCTAACAGTGAGTATAATAATATTTTTATTGGCATAAAAAATGGACTTAAACCTATATCCAATTCACAAGTACACGAAATTGTATCACATTATTTTAAGAAGGCAAACATTGATATAACAACGCGTCATCATGGTCCACATGCGATGAGATATTCATTAGCAAGTAGCTTACTCCAACATAATACGCCTATTTACGTTATTAAAGATATATTAGGTCATACAAACCTTAACACCACGAAAACATATTTAAACATTGATCTAGATACTTTACGCAAATATGCTTTGGAGGTGCCAGATGAAACAGTATGAGGATTTTGATTTTCCTGAACAATATCGTTCAATAGCTGAAGAATATGTTAATTATAAACATTCACTAGGATTCAAGTATTCATTCGATGAGCAACGTAAAATAAATAGTATGCTTAATTATATTTACAATAACATTGAGGAGAATCCATTTCAAAGCATCAATAAGGAGATTGTTGAAAATTATGCTAGAATGAACAATGGAGAAAGACCTCGTACAGCACATATACGCCAATCACATATACGTCAGTTTTGCATATATTTGAACCTAAAAGGTATTAATGCTTATGTTTACCCTAATGAATTAGTTCAAACTGGCACTGATTTTATCCCTTATATTTTTACTAGGGAGGAAATCTGTAAAATATTATATTATGCAGATAGAATTGGTCCCAACAAAAATAAATTTGTAAACACACCATATGTTTATCCTGCAATTATACGAGTGCTGTATGGTTGTGGATTAAGAATTGGTGAGACACTAAAGTTATTAACATCAGAGGTAGATTTAGAAAATAATGTATTAATTATCACTAAAGGGAAAAATGATGTTTCCAGATATGTACCTATTTCATGCTCTTTAAGTGAGTATTTATATAAATACAACGAAAAAGTGGAACGGGAAAATAATCCCTATTTTTTCCCGGCTAGGCATGGTGAACACTATGCGCCATGCACTTTTTCAAGAAAATTCAAGAAATTAGAGGTACAAGCTGGAATTCATCAGTTGCCAAGTGGAAAATATCCACGTGTACATGATTTAAGACATACTTTTTGTGTTCATGCACTTGAGAAAATGATCAACGAAAGCATTGATTCTTATTGTGCACTACCTGGTTTAAGTACTTATGTTGGCCATAAAGGATTGGAGTCTACAGAAAAATACTTGCGATTAACTAAACAATACTTTATCGAGGTTCTTAAATATAGTGAACATGACGCTGAAAGAATTTTTCCGGAGGTGGCTTATGAATAAAGATAATTTTAGTTATCTAGTGACAAACTTCTTTAGTATGTATTTAAACCATGAATTAGGGGTATCACAAAACACATCAAAATCCTATAGGGACGCTTTTGTATTGTACATAAAATTTCTTGATGAAAAAAATATTTGTAAGCCTTCGAAATTTAATACTGAGTTTTTTAATGTAAAATATATAACATTCTTTTTAGAATGGGTTGAAAATGAAAGACATTCAAGTATTTCAACCAGAAACCAAAGATTAGCCGCACTTAAATCATTCTCAAACTATGCTATAAGAGAAAGACCAGAAGACTTTTACAATTATCAAGGAATATTAAAGATTCATTCGAAAAAAGCTCCTAAAAAAGCGGTTGAATATTTATCTGTTGATTCGATAGCTTGCTTGTTAAATCAACCAGATTTATCGACTACTTACGGAATGAGAGATTTAGCCATGTTATCACTGATGTATGAAAGTGGTTGTAGAATTCAAGAATTATTAGATTTATCGGTTGGAAATTTATATCTTGGAACTCCCGCTACAGTTAAGCTGTGCGGTAAAGGTAATAAATCACGTATAGTACCGTTAAGTAAACAGGTGGCAAAAATCATAGGGCAACATATAAATAGTAAACCTGAATTAGACCAAATGTCTTTTCTTTTTTCTAATAAACAAGGTAATCCATTAACGAGAGCTGGATTTGCATATATATTGAATAAACATGTGACAACGGCAAAACTTGCTTCTCCAGAATTGTATCCAAAGCACGTTCACCCACATATGCTAAGGCACTCAAAAGCGATGCACTTGTTAGAAAATGGTGTCAATCTTATATATATTCGAGATATATTGGGTCATGAATCTGTTACTACAACTGAAATATATGCGAGATGCAACCCTGAAATAAAAAGAAAATATATTTTAGAAGCCTCTACTATTATTGATGGAGTTGTTGAAGATTATTCGGATATAAAAAAAGAATCTCTTCTATCGTGGTTAAAAGAAACACTATAAGATTATGTTGAGTAGGATACCGTGTAATGATTAGTATACCTGTGTTCTGCTCAACTACTTTACATAATATAGAGCTTCACATAAGATGAAACGCCGGTAAAAGTTTCAAAAGACGGTCGACCGGCAAACAGTACCAGTTACATGTGGGTTTACCGAACCGGTAAACATTATAAGGATACACCAATCATCCTGTATGACTATCAGAAAACTCGCAAGAGCGACCATCCCAAGGAGTTCATGAAAGACTTCAAAGGTGTTGTTGTCACCGATGGATATTCAGCCTATAAAAAGCTGGATAAGGAAAATCCTGATATTACCTTTGCAGGATGTTGGGCTCACAGCAGACGGCGGTTCTCTGATGCCCTTAAGGCTTTACCAAAGGAAAAGAAGGCAAATGAGAAAGAAACCATTGCCTACCAGGCATTAAAACAGATCGCTGCCATATATCATCAGGATAACGAGTTGTCAGAACTGGAACCTTATGAAAGGCAAAAACTAAGACAACTAACCGTCAAGCCACTGGTGGAGGCTTATTTCACATGGGCAAAAGATATCAAAGAAACCAAACACTTACCCAAAGGAAAAACATTGGAAGGCATTGTCTATACGCTTAACCATGAAGAAAGCTTAAAAGTATTTCTGGAAGACGGCGAAGTTCCTTTGGACAATAATGCTACTGAAGGTGCATTGAGAAGCTTTTGCTTGCACAAACATACTTGGAAACTGATCGATACCATCGATGGGGCAAAATCAAGTGCAATTATTTATAGTATTACGGAAACGGCAAAAGCTAATCATTTGAATCCATACAGATATTTGGAATATCTGATGGATGTGTTGAAAGATCATCAAAACGAAAGTGATAAATCCTTTATAGAAGATTTATTACCGTGGTCAAAAAATCTTCCGGATATATGTAAGAGTAAAGCTGTTAAAGCAACATCGTAAACTTGCCGCCATATTGGCGGCTTATATAAAGGTTAGTACCGACTATTTACCGTATACGATATAACATCGCTTATCGAACTTGTGAAAGCACGGCGAATAACGCCACTGAATCAATGTACTTTAATACTTTCGATGAATTCACTCTTTTCATTAATGCTTTAAAGATGATCTAGAATTAGAATTGATAATATCTTTTTCTATAAAGAAATATGGCTTGGTAAGTTACTTGCCCTGACTCCCTCTGATATTAATTTCAAACTAGCTTTATAATTATTTGCAAGAATTGTCAATGTGTAAAAGATCAAGCATCTGTGCAATCTCCAAAGACATATGATAGTAATCGAAGCATTACTTTACCTCAAGATCTAAAGTTGTCAATCCAAGTGTTTTTTGCAAGATAAAAGTATAACACCTTATTGGATTATTTGATTACCAAATCTTTCATAAAGAAATATTCAACTCTCCAGCTATCTCAATCAAATACAATCAGATGACTATGGTGCACTAACTGGTCAATCAGAGCTGCGATCAGTTGGTCATTAAAAATATCATTCTATTTGCTGAATTCTATATTTGTTGTAATAACCAGACTGTCTTTTTCATAACAAACTGTATTCATCTGAAATAATAATTGTGAACCTTCTGAATTAAAAATTGGATATCCTCACTGAGTAAGGTACCTTTTTCTTTTGCACCAATTAATTCATTGACAAAAAAGCTTGTTTTAAATATAACTTCTTTCGTTTGTTTGTTCAATAATCGACCTCAGTCTGAAGTACTGTCAATAATTATTCAGGATGTTTTTTACCACTTAGCTGAACTGCATTTCTTGCAAAGATTGCACTTAAGCGTAATTCTCTGCAACATTGATATATTTTGTTTTTCATTGAAAGAGTACCTTCGATCGAAAGACACGGTTATACTTTTCGTTATGTTCAGAAAATACTTATATCTGCACAATGTTACTATCCAGTTGCATCGTTTACATTTGCTACACTTTGGAAGTAAGTGTGAGTAACTTGCAAAAATACTTCAAACACTTTCAAAACCGCCGCCATCGTCATTGACAAATACCATTGGATTCGCCAAGGGACTTGGGCATTTAATCGCGTTCGAAAGCAAGAGCAAAAAAATTCTACCACACTAGACGTAAATATTTCAAACGTAGCTGGTTTCTTATGCTTAAGCGCAGGCAATATCTATCTGAAGTACAGACAGATCAAAGTCAGTATCATACTTCAATCTTCACAACGCTTAGCTACCGCCTATCTACTCAAAGAAAAGTTTTATGAATTTGTTGAGTGAACCAACAAGAAAAAAGCTTTAAATCGATTGAAAAAATGGTATATATTTATTGAAACACAAGATGAGCCTGAATTTAGAACCTGTATGCAAACCATGATTAACTGGTAGCCTTACATATTAAACTCATTTGTGTTCAACATTCCCTGTCGACATAGAAGATAACCTTCCTTTGATAATTGTGTAGAACAAAGGTATGTCCAACATATCAGGATGGAAAGCTTTCATATATGCATTTAGATGATCAACAATTCCTCTTTAAATTTTTGTATTATAAAAGCCCTCAATTTCTTGAGAGCTTCGTGTAACTTCATTAAAGTTTCTTTTTATTTGTCGAATAAGAGGGCCCTATTGATCGTCAAACAAATCTTATAGCAGCCTTACAAATTTTAATTTACATGGCAACTTCTTCTCAATAGTACAACCTATAGTTGTTTATATCCAAATCAATTTTCGTGACTTCTTGTAAAAAAATAGAAGATCAAAAATCTTGTTTCACCTATAATCACCGAAAACTTTTGTGTTTTAGCTGACCCCGAGTAATCGGGATGGGATTGAACTGTAGAAAAACTGTTCTAAACAAAAACCTGCAAAAGCAACCATCGTCAAAACTTTATTAATCATAGGCATCCCTCCTCGAATACTAGCTATCATAGCGTGTCCCCATTATCCGAATAGCATTCATGAGTTTCCTCAATCCAGGGCGGGACATGAATATTTTACCATCTTTTTAGGTAACAATCAATAAATCTCTTATATGAATATAATGTATTAAATCCCCATTTATTCTTTCTTCTAATTAAAGCATATAATGCTTTTTCTAAATCTTTTCCATACTCATCTAATAATAATTTAATATTCCAATGATTCCATTTATTCTTATTTACATGTAAAACACGACCTTTATATATCTTCTCACAATTTGACAATTCAGTCAGTGTTCTTTTTAACCTTTCTGAAATCTCGAGCTTGGGATAGTGTGTAATAATCGTGATACTACCAGATTGATCAAAATTTTTTGCAACTTCTATACTAGTACTCATAAAAAACACATTTTTAAACTTAACATTTTTAAAATCAGTACCCTTCAAATTACAATTGAAGAAAATCACATTATTCAATGAAGCACCTTTAAAACTAGTTCTTTTAAGATTCGAATTATAGAAGTCAACACCTCTTAACTTAGTATTCTTGAAATTACAATCAGTGATGATAGATGCTTGATATTTTACATTTTCAAAATAAGCATCCTTATATATTAAATTATGCATATTTGACTTATAGTTGTATTTATTCCTAATGCCATTCAATTTTCTTGGTGAGTTGGCAAGATCAAAAGGAACTTGCTTCCCAAGTTTAAGCTTGTCTTTTCTTTTTTGAGCCTGTTTTTGCCTTCTTTTTTTCTTTCCTCTTCCCACAATTTCACCTACTTTAATCATCACTAATAGAAACAGTTAACACCCCAAAAGATGATAATAACATTAATATTATTTTATACCACGCTCAATGTGGCGATGCTATTTTCTTTTAGCTGAAAATCCACACAGGCGATATCCCCTTACTCCTATAACATTCATACTTACATCTCTGAAGCTATTAATCTGCTTTATCGCACTATAAAGCCCTAGTACATAGTAAATAAGATCTCGACATTCATTGGACAGTTCCAAAAAGTATCATCTTCATCATTCGGTCTTATAGGACGGTAGACACATCCAATAATTACTTATAAATTTCAGTTTGTACTCAGAATCAATATTTATATCTTACCACCACTACATTACACCTGAATTGCTATTTAAGTATTAATTAAGCGCCTATCAATGCTAATAGGCGCTTAATTAATACTGTTTAGTATAATAATCTATCGTAAGTCTGATTCATTGCGTCTCTTAATGCGTTTTCAATTAGTTTTTCTAGGTAATCTTTTTGTGAGACTGCATTCTTCAGGTTCAACCTCAAATCGTCAATTATTTTCCATTTATTGTATTTAGGCTTTCTGTAGAGATTCAATATCTCATCTTTATACTTCGAGTCTGAACCATCACCTTGATTACTCAATACAAGTTCTCTAACTAAATAATATAAACCCGTTCGGAAGTTCGATAGAACATCATTACGAACCCTCTCAACATCTTCCTTATTAGAAATTTTCACTTCAGGTGAAAATTTCAACTCATTGAAAGTATTCCATATAACTTCCTCCATATTTGTAAAAGTTTGAACTGTTACATTTTTCCATACTATTGCGTGAGAGCTATGTTGCCTTTTATAAGCAAGATGCCACAATATAGCATCTAGAGTCCAATGATGAATAGATAATGCATTACCTCTCATTTCAATGTACTCGCGGTCAATTTCCTCATAGATGTCATGAATCACCTGAGCAGTATACTGTAAAACGCTGTTGTTTGGAATGAGATATTCTGAATTCCTTGGAACACCAATACTAATTCTCCTTCTAACTTCTACATATGCACGTTCTAATGCATTAATAATCAACTCATGCTGCGAATCTGAATAAAGCTCTTTTGCCGCTTGGCCATGTCGTCTATAACTTATTCCTTTTGCGGTACATATTATATCCTCAAATGTTGGTGGAATTACATTTACATCTGCTTGAACTGTTTTCTGAACAACATTCATAATCTCTTTTCTACGAGCATTATTCAATTCAAGAAGTTGACTCATATCAGGGTACTCATCATCGTCACCAATTTCGAACACAGAATGCTTATCCATGAAAGTCGACAAAATAATTAACTTTGCTGGTCTCATTGAATTAAAAATATCAGTTAGGAAGTCCTCATGGTCTACTATGTTTTTTTTGTAACTTGCAAAATACATAATCGCATCATAAGAATACTTAGTAAGTGTTGCTTCTTTGATTCTCTTTTCAATGTTCGTATAACCATCATTATCAAAACCAACAATATCGATTAATTTGTATCCTACAATCTCGCCATCAGGATTCTTAATACCTTTACCTGGTACAGAAAACGTCATGAATTTTATAATACAGGCAGCACTTGGAATACCGATATACTTCTTATCATCTGAATTTGTTAAATTCACTGTTAACCTTGAAAAAGCATCCCCGGATAATCCCTCAACAACTAATTCGCCATTTTCATTTTCTGTAAATCCCCTTGATATCAGTAAACTCTTACTTTCTTGAATGATTAACTTAGCGAGTTCATCAACTTGTATCATTAGCTCTTTCTCTTCTAGTGAACTTATAACTAGCTCCTCTACAAGTCGAGTAGCTTCGTCTTTTGATTCTTTAGCAGTATCTTTATAGCTTTTCTTAAACACATCTTCATTAGCTTTCTCTAATACTAATCGAAATATACCTTCCAAAATTTCATGAAACAAACTTACTTTCGTTACTAATAATCTGTGAACTTTGAATGCCTTACTAAAAACCGATCTCTTAATGATTGCTTTTTTTAGGTTATTCGTGAAAGCTATTTCATCATCAACAGGTAAACTAGCAATGACATTTTTACTCTCTGAAACTAATGCTGGAACCAGTTCCTTAAGAACAAACTCTTTAACATCATTGAACTCATGAAGTTCTAATTGAATTTGAGCGGTGTCTCTCGAGGGATCAATTTCAGCTTCTGATTGATAATTACTTGTACTTCCTGGACCTGTGAATTGACCTACACCATCTGAATAATCCTCATCAACCAATATGGTAAAAATATATGTTTTCCCAACACCACTTGGTCCTCCTAGTAATACAGTAAACACTTTCTCAACTTGATTTTTAAACATAAAAAAACCTCCATAATGTTATTCTCATATAGGAAATCAGCATTGAAGAAACCTAAACAACATCAAGGAGTTCTTGATTCATCAGGGATTCAAACATCATAAAAATGTTAACTTCATCAAAATTTTCCAAAACACTTTGCAAACAAAACTGTCGACATAGCATATCATCCCATTTTAACAAACTGAGTCCAATATGTAGTTGATATAATCATAACATGGTGGAAGATTTTGTCAAGGAAAAGATTCATTTTTCTGATTCTTCGAACAACCTCTGAATACAAAAAAGACCCAATTACTCCTAATGTCAACCCATCTTTATACCTTTGAAAATCCTCAAGCAGTGTACTGAATGATTTTCAACATAACTATAATTAATATGCTGTTACATTTCATAAAGTATTCAATCGGTTGTTTCATCAGAGTCGCGACAAATCAAAGTTTGTAGGCTAGTACAATCTGGGTTAACGTACAAAAAAGCCCATTTGCCTATGTGTTACAAACGCCCTATCAGTTAAAGTGGCAAGTCATCTTCTTTAAAATTTATATCATCATCAAAGCCTTCTATGTCTTCATAGTAATCATCTAAGAAATCATCATAGCTTTCTTCTTCTAACCTTTTTGCATCCTGCATTTCCTGATACCTTGTATTGGCATATTCGAGTACCTTTGCCGCATATTCACCAACTTTTTCAGAACACTTTTATCTTTACTATATTTCTTTAATAGATCCCTGTCTTTCTTTGAAAGATAAAATTCACTTAACTCAATGTCAACTATTTTACGCATTCTAACGAGTTCGTTTCGTTTTTCAACAGATAGTTTTGAACAGGATTTAAAGATATGTCTTCTGTGGCCTTTTCCATTAAATTTTTCATTTACTTTAATCTCTCCACAAATCTTGCAGTATTGCCCTATGTAATTCTTCTTTTGTCTCTTACCCACTACAAGCCTCCTGTAACCATTACTATTATACATCCAATCTGAAAAAATGGTGCAAACGGAAAGGATTGATCATTAACTTTCCTCTTCCCAAAATAATACAAGCTACAGAATAATATGGCAAGTGCCATAGATATTATACAAGCCATTGACGTTTTAGCATAACCCATTACAAAGCCTGTCGCTCCAATCAGTTTAATATCACCTCCACCAATACTTCCGTTATGAATTAACACCATAATTAGAAAAGGTGATGGTGAAATCACAAGACCAAATAATCCTTTAGCCAAATTAATATTTATGAATCCGATTACTATTATAACTATGTGCATCCAATCCGGTATTATTCTAATTCTGTAATCTAAATAAGAAGCGAACGTAAGCATTGTGTAGAGCAATATACTCTTTAGCATTACCAAATGGAGCTGCTCGTAAGTGACAACATAAGAATTCCTACAAGAAGTATTACCACAAGAATAATCTTATGCCTCCAAGGCATCATCTTCAACGACTTCTTCACCTCGTTCATCTTCAACCACCTTTCACAAACACTCCATCGTCTTAGCCCACAAAACATGTTCATCATCACCTTTTATAACCGAACCATCATGCTATTCATAAACCCGATCAAGCAGATTATCCACTTCCTGCAACAACTTCATATCATCCATACTAAAACAATCCTGATACCTAAAGATACTGAATACCTGCATCTTCAAAGCTATCTCGGTCAACAGTTTCCCCATTTTATAAGGTGTCATATCAACAACCTTAGTCATGAACTCTTTATATTCAGCCTGAACTTTTTCATGAAGCTTCTCTTCCACATATTCGCACTCACGGTACATGACATATTCTCTTGTGATCTGTAACCGATCAGCTTCTTTTTGAAGATAGCCATTGTCGTGGTAATAATCATAATAATCAGCCAAAGGAAAACCTCTACTTATCAACATAATTCAACTATATTTCAACAAATAACTAATATCTTGCTAATTCTCACCCTTTCGACCTGCCCGCGTAGTGGATGTTCACTACGCTCACATCCACTACGCGGGCTGCGCCCTATATATCTATAATAGGAAAGCCACCCTTACAAGCAAGCTTGACGGATGACTTTCCTATTATATCTATGCAGTTCTTTGCTTTTCGCGATTATTCCCACTCGATTGTTGCTGGTGGTTTACTTGTTATATCGTACACGATGCGGTTGACGTGATCGACTTCGTTTACGATACGGTTACTTACTCTTGCAAGGATATCGTATGGTATTCTTGACCAGTCTGCGGTCATGAAGTCGGATGTGTCGACGGAACGTAGTGCAACGGTATAGCTATAGGTACGTTCGTCGCCCATGACGCCTACACTTCTTAGGTTGGTCAGTACAGCGAAGTATTGACCTAATCCGGCTGAGATACCGGCTTTTTTAACTTCTTCTCGGAAGATAAAGTCAGCTTCACGAAGAATGTCTAATCGATCTTTACTGATGGCTCCGATGACACGGATAGCAAGGCCCGGTCCTGGGAAGGGTTGTCTTGCCACTAAGAACTCAGGGATGCCAATGGCACGGCCCACATTACGCACTTCATCTTTGAAGAGGTCACGTAAGGGTTCGATGATTTCTTTGAAATCCACATGTTCAGGTAGTCCACCTACATTATGATGACTCTTGATAACGGCTGCGTCTTTAGTTCCACTCTCAATAACATCTGGATAAATCGTTCCTTGAACAAGGAAGTCAACGGTTCCGATTTTTTTTGCTTCTGCTTCGAAGACACGGATGAATTCTTCACCAATGATCTTACGCTTTTGTTCAGGATCATCGATACCGGCTAATTTTCCTAGGAATTGATCTTCGCAGTTGACTCGGATGATATTCATATCGAATTCTTCCCCGAAGACACGCTCGACATCATCCCCTTCGTTTTTACGAAGCAAACCATGATCGACGAAGATACAGGTAAGTTGTTTGCCGACGGCTTTATGAATAAGACCAGCTGCTACCGATGAGTCAACCCCACCTGATAAAGCTAAGAGTACTTTTTTATCGCCGATTTTTTTACGAAGTTTTTCAATCTGTTCTTCTGCAAAATCGCTCATAATCCAATCTTGGCTACATCCACACACATCAATCAAAAAGTTGACTAACATTTTTTGACCTTCCGGTGTATGGTTTACTTCCGGGTGGAATTGAACACCATAGAGTTTTTTCTCTTCGTTAGCCATAGCGGCTACCGGACATGTATCCGTTTTTGCCGTAACCACAAAACCTTCTGGAGGCGTACTTACAAAATATGTATGGCTCATCCAAGAAGTCGTTTCTTTAGATACATTTTTGAAAAGAATATGGTCTGTATCTACTTCCATATCTGTCTTGCCGTATTCGCGCTGAGGTGCTTTTGTCACCTCGGCTCCTAATGTATATCCCATGAGTTGAGAACCATAGCATATGCCGAGGATGGGAATACCTGCGTCAAATATTTTGGGATCTATTTTGGGTGCGCTCTCTTCATACACAACGCTGGGTCCTCCGGTGAAGATAATCCCTTTTGGATTACGCGCAATGATTTCTTCAATGGGTGTCTCATAGTGCATTACTTCAGCATAAACATTGGCTTCACGTACACGTCTTGCTATTAACTGATTATACTGTCCACCAAAGTCTAAAACAATGACTAACTCATGATTCATGGTCAACCTCCTATAATATAAAAATAGTCTCTCGGAATTACAAAGCCCGAAAAATCAGTGCTTTGAATCCCATGTTTTTAAAAAACCTCCACTTTTTTCATCAAAAACCCTTGACAAATCTCCAAAAATTTTCGCCGAAGGCAATTGAAT
>Ga0334892_1000301_pt1 | contig 70805 bp, 88 predicted proteins | sample GraSluR3_MG_4_FD_207213 | JGI IMG/M metagenome (GOLD analysis project Ga0334892, IMG submission 207213) | Sludge microbial communities from methane-producing bioreactor in Wageningen University, Netherlands - Granular Sludge_15_04-R3 | ecosystem: Engineered > Bioreactor > Anaerobic >...
TAGGGGGTTAATTTATTGCCAAGATAAAAACAATGAATACTTTCCATTGGCAATGAATAAAAAATATTATACTCTTTATGTTGTTCCTAAAGAGATAGAGAATTCTAAAGAAACAAGCGAAGTCCTTTCTGAGATAACCCTTTTATCTTATGAAGAAATTTTTGAAAAAGTAAATAAGCCTGATGATCCTTATGAATTAATATTAAAAAAAATAGATGACGAAGATTTTGTTAATCAAATTGAAGAACAGAATTTACAAGGTGTCTATTTTGGAGAAGAGTATCATCGTTATTATCCTTTTGAATCTTTTGCTGCTCAGATCATTGGTTTTGTTGCTGAAGGAGATGACGGATCAATAAAAGGGCGATATGGTTTAGAAGCATATTATGACAAGATTTTAGAAGGTCAATCAGGTGTTTTTCAAGGGATTAAAGATGCTTTAGGTCGTTTAGTCCGTTCAACTTTTTCTCAAGAAAAAAAACAAGTAGAAGGTATTTCAATTGAAACAACTTTAGATAAAAATGTTCAATTTGCAACCCAGAATGCTTTAGAAGACTTAATGATTACCAGAAAAGCCTCTAAAGGAACAATCATTGTAATGGAAGTAAAGACAGGAAGAATTTTAGCATTAGCAAATTGGCCAACATTTGATCTTAATGATTTTGCTGAAATAACAAATTATTCTGTTTTTAGGAATTATGCTGTTGAAGAAAGATATGAGCCTGGGTCAGTCATTAAACCTTTTACAATGTTAGCTGGTTTAGATACAGGCAAGGTTACTCCTGATACAACTTATATTGATAAAGGATATTATGAAGTTGGTGGTTATCGAGTAGAAAATTATCGAAGTGAAGTATATGGAAAATCTACAATGCGTAATGTTTTGGAATTTTCTATAAATACTGGGGCAATTTTTGTTGCTCAACAAGTTGGGAACGAAGAATTAAGAAAATATTTTAGGCAATTAGGTTTTGAAGAAATTACAGGCATAGATTTACCTCGTGAAATTACAGGAGATTTATCTAATTTAGAATATCCCAAAGCAAATCCTACTTATTTCGCAACAGCTTCATATGGGGTAGGAGTATCAGTGACGCCAATGTCTTTAATCAGGGCTTATGCAATTGTGGCTAATAAAGGGAAAATGGTTACTCCTTATCTTGTTGAAGGCACAAGAGATAGTTCTGGCAAGCAGACTTCTCTAATGACTTTAGAAAAACCTGAAAGTTTAACCCAAGTAGTTAATCAAGAAACAGCTGAAACCTTAACCTCAATGTTAGTTGGAGTAATTGAAAATGGATTTGGTTGGAATGCTAAAATAAAAGGATATAGTTTAGCTGGGAAGACAGGAACTTCTTTTATTTCTTTAGAAGAAGAAGCAGGATATTCTGAAGAAGAAGTTCATACTTTTGCAGGATTTTTTCCTGCTTCAGACCCAGAATATGTAATTTTAGTTAAAATGGATAGACCTCAATGGGGTGAAGGTGCTGCTAGCCAAACTGTTACTTTGGCTTTTAAAGAAGTGGAAAGATTTTTGATAAATTATTATAATATTCCACCTGACGAATTATAAAAATATGAAAAGAAAATTTATTCAATGCGTTCTTAAATATTTAGCTAAGCTTGTTTTATGGCGTTATAAACCTTTAGTAATTGGTGTTACTGGAAGTGTGGGAAAAACTTCAACTAAAGAGGCGATTTACGCTGTTTTAAAAAAACAATTTAGAGTAGAAAGGAATGTTTTTAATCTAAATACCGAAATTGGAATGCCTTTAACGATTATTCAAGGGAAAGATGCTAAGAGAAATATCTCTCTTTGGTTTTATAATTTTTTTCATTCTTTATGGCTTTTTATTTATAAAAGTAAGAATTATCCTGAAATTTTAATTTTAGAAATGTCAGAAGATGCACCAGGGACAATAAAGTACTTAGTTGACTTAGCACACCCTAAGATAGGGGTAATTACTTTTATTGGTGATCCTCCTGTGCATTTAGAATATTATAAAAATATTAATCATTTTATCGAAGAAATTAGTTATTTACCTCAAAGATTATTATTAGATGGCAAATTTATTTTTAATGTTGATAATCATTTAGTTTTAGGACTAAAGGAAAAAACAATGGCAAAAACTTTTTCTTATGGTTTTGATGAAAGAGCCGATGTAAAAATAAGTAATTATAAATTAGTTACCATTGGTAATGATTTAAGAAAAGCAGGGATGAGTTTTAGGATTGAATATAAAGGTAGTTTTGTGCCAGTAAAATTAAAAGGTGTTATAGGCAAGCCTCAGGTTTATGCTCTAGCTGCTGCTGCCGCTGTTGGTTTGTCTTTAGAAATGAATTTAGTTGAGATTGCTGAGGCAATGAAAGATTATCAAATACCACTTGGGAGAACGAAGTTTATTCTTGGAATTAATGATTCTTGGGTATTAGATGATACATACAATGCTTGTCCTGATTCAGTTCTAGCTGCCCTTGATTTAATAGAAGACATTAATGCTAAAAGAAGAATTGTAATTTTAGGTGATATGAAAGAATTAGGGGATTTTTCTAAACAAGCTCATGAATTAATAGGTGAAAAAGTATCAGAAATTGCTGATATTTTTATAGCAGTAGGGAAAGAAATGATGTCAGCAAAAGATATTGCAATTGAAAAGAATTCTAAGATTGAAGTTTTTTGGTTTGAAAACAGCGAAGAAGCAAAAAAATATATTAAAAAGATGATACAAAAAGGTGATTTAATATTAGTTAAAGGTTCTCGAGCCATGGAAATGGAAAGAATAACAAAGGGAATAACAGCTTAATTAATTGGATAATTAAGTTTTTATATGTTATATTTTTCATGTTTAGCCCTCATCGTCTAGTGGCTCAGGACGCCAGATTCTCATTCTGGTAACACCGGTTCAAATCCGGTTGAGGGCACCAAAGAAGATTTTTGATGAGTTCCATCTCTCAAAAACACTTCATTTAAGCTAAAAATCACCCCTAATTTTGCGGTTCCAAACCCGCAATTTTTCTGATAGGAAATTCCTTCTGGAAAAATTAATTTTTGGAACCGGGACCATAAATGGGGTGGAAACTTTAATAATAATCATTTCCCAATGTTTCTGTTTTAGTTTTTGTCCCAATGATTTAGGTCAATTTAGTTATCTCATGGACACCATATGGACACCAATATTTTAATTTATCTAGAATATTTGTTATACTTTAAATTAAATAAATTTAAGAGAATTTCTTTTAATAATTCTAATCAAATTAGAACTATCAATTATATATAAAACAGACTTTTAAAAATAATTTTAAATAAAACAACTAAAACCATGAACAAAAAACAATATTTATACTCAAACTTATTTGCTTGGAGCTTAGTACTTTTCTTAATAGCTAGCCATATTTTTGGTTGGACAACTCCTACTGAAGATCCGCCTGGAGGGAATGTAGTCCTTGAAACTGGCGCTACTCCAGCTGGTTCTACTGGATATATTCAATTTAATGATGCTGATAATCTTGGCGCAGATTCTAATCTTTTTTGGGACAATGTTAATAAATATCTTGGAATTGGAACAACAAGTCCAGGGGCTAATCTAGATGTTGAAGTATTAGATAGCTATTCAAAAATAAAAAAATATAAAATAACTAATATTCCTTTTGATTCCACAGGTGCTTATAGGAGGCGTGTAATCACTTTGGTTCCTGTTTCTACGGTAAGCGCAACACAAAATAGAATGGTTTCTGGGAAAATAATAATAGGTAAACATGGAGCAAATATTTTTGATGTAATTGAAGTTTATGCTCAATCAGTTTATAACAATACAAAAGCTGGTATTAGGTCAATGGGATACCAAACTGGGCATGAGCTAGTTACATTTAATTACGGAGGTATTCCATGGTTGGGTATAAAGATATATTATGCAGCAAATCCTTATCATTATGGTATTTTTGATGGTTGGGCAGTTAGTGATACTGCAGAAAGTGATCAATTAAAATCTATTAGTTATTATGATGAAAACACAAGTACAGTTTTAAATTCTGAGATATATAATTCTATATCGAGTTTTACAAGCACTGGAAAGACTGTATTTACAGGTAGTCTTGATATGTCATCAAACAAAATCACAAACCTTGCCACTCCAACATCTAACGCTGATGCGGCAACTAAAGAGTATGTGGATGATGCTGTCTCCGGTTCTGGTATTCCTTCAGGTATGGTTGCAATGTTCTTATCTACCTCTTGCCCTAGTGGTTGGACCAAAAAAGATTACCTCTTTATGAATTATAGCTCGCGGGTAATTAGTAACAAAAGTGGCTATTATTATAAGGTTGATACTGGGACTGGATATACCACTACATTTAGTTGGTGTCAGAAGAATTAAGATAATGATAGTTCTGAAGTATGAATTTTTATTTTATTTATATCAATAAAGATTACTAATTATTTAATATATATAGAAGAATTTAAAGATTTTTTACCTAAATGTAATGTATCAGCACTAAATGGCTGGGAAGTTTTTCCGTTTATCATCAATTTAAGATAAATATTATAAGCTGGAAGATTAACCAGATGATCCTGGCTGAATACTGGATAAAACTCCTGTGTTAGATATTTTGCATCTTCCACTCCCACCCTGAAGGAAATTAGAGTACCTATATATTTCCTAAAATTGCCAGTCTTATTTTTTCTTCCATCTGTCCCAAATACTGGCTACTTAAGATTAGGTTTAACCTGTATTTTTTTGCTTCAGAAAGAATATCTACAAACGATGAACTGGCGGCAAAACTTTGAGCCTCATCCACATAAAGATAGAAATAAATTAAACTAATCAAAAACTTAAAGTCATTATTGTTAATTTGTGTTATAATAAATAAACCTTAATTAATCACAATAAATTTATGTTTATTAAAAAACATTCTTTACGTGGTGTAGCTGCATTAGTCACTGTTATTTCACTTGGTTCTCTTGTTTTTATGATTAGTTTATCAACTGCAATTCTGGCTTTTTGGAGTATAAAAAATATTGATTCAAATCAAAAAAGTACAACTGCTTATTATGCTGCTTATTCAGGAATTCAAGATGCTTTAATAAAATTACAAAAAGATAAAGATTTTTCTGGTGAATATTATTTAAGTATTAATGATACAGACGATGTTACTATTATTGTTTCTAATACAGGCGAGAGTGTAACTATTTATTCAGAAGCAGTTTCAGGCCAGATTCATAAAAGAATAGAAACAACAGCTGATATTGATAATACAACAGGATTAATTGTTCCAGTCCAAACGAAAGAAGTAATAGTTTCAGCAATTAGCACCACCACTACCACTACCACTACCACCACTACCACTACCACTACCACTACCACTACCACCACTACCACTACTACCACTACCACTACTACTACCACCACAGTTCCGCTTAAGGATACTGGAGAACTTTGTTCTGCAGGAAGTGAGTGTATTTCAGGCTATTGTTATGTTGATGAAGACGGGGATCGTTATGCTCCTTCTTCAGGCACGAAAAAATGTCAATCATTATCTCAGCTTTCAGGAGTTGATTGCTGTGATTCTGATAGCCGAGCATATCCTGGAGCAACTACTTATTATACTTCTACAAATAATTGTAGTAGCTGGGATTATGATTGTAACGATGTATCTGATAAAGGTAATAATTGTGAGAAACGATCAGCAAGTCTTAGCAATACAAAAACTTATTATTATTATAGCAGTGGAACATGTTCACCTTCTTGGACTGGACCTACAACTTGTACATATTCTTATGGTTCAGCAAATTGTGGAGAAAGTCATAGTTATCAAACTTGTACATTAAGTGCATACGCCTATTTGATGGTTGGTGATAAATGTACTTACCAAGGATCGTCAAATGACAAAAAAAGTTTTACTGGTGCAACAGTAACTTGTGAGTGTAGATAAATATTTTAATTATTTTTTTGAACCAATAATTAAATTAAAATACAGTAAACAGAAATATCTTAAATATAATCGGATTAATTAAGTGTTTTTAGATAATTTTAAGCTCATGTAAACTATTTTTAAGCATTGCCATTTTTTCAGTTCTTTGATAAGCTAGTTCCAACTGAATATTGAAAAGAGGTATAGAATAAAAAATGATAAAATTAGAAAGAATATTAAAAAAGGTTTGGTTTTTTATTGGGGGATGTATATTAATTTCTTTTTTTTTAAGTTGGTTAGTATTTGATAAAACAGCGCCTAATTTTCCAGTAGTTTTTCGTTCTAATGATTTTGGTATTAATTTTTTAGGAGACCGAAACTTACTCTGGATAATTCCTATATTAGGAATGGTCTTTATTGGAGTTAATTCTTGGCTTTCTCAGCTGATTAAAGATAATAGAGGATTACATGAAAAAAACTTGAGTTGGCTGCTTTTTTTTGCTAATATAGGAGTTAGCATCTTGGTGCTTTTAATTAGTGTTCAGGTTTACATTTTTAATCTGTAAAAGGCTAAAAAGAGAATCGTAATTTTAATTTTAATTTTTATGCTAGCAGTTATTGAAACAGGAGGAAAACAATATCTTATTTCTCCTAAACAAAAAATAAAGATAGAGAGAATAAAAGGAGCTAAAGAAGGGGAAGAAATAGTTTTTGATAAAGTCCTTCTTTTTATTGATGAAAAAGGAGAAATAAAAATTGGTCAGCCTTATATCTCTGGAATGAAGATTTCTGCAAAATGTGAAGAATTAGGAAAATCTAAAAAGGTGATTGTTTTTCGTTATCATTCAAAAACCAGATATAAAAAGAAAAAAGGCCATCGTCAGCCTTTTATGAAAGTTTCTATAAAAGAAACAAAAACTAAATAAATTAAAAAATGGTGCTGTATGGCGCCATTTTTATTTTCTTCCCTCTAAAGCATTAACTAATGTTTCTGCATCAGCAAATTCTACTTCTCCTCCTTGAGGAAGGCCTCTTCCTAATTTTGTTATTTTAATATCTGGATCAATCTTTTTTATTGATTTTTCTATATAATAAGTAGTTAAATTACCTTCAGATGTAGGGTTTAAGGCTAAGATAACTTCTTTTACTTTTTTAGGAGAAGTAGTTTTAATGCGTGATAAGAGTTTATCTATGGTTAATTCTTGTTTTTTTGATTCATCTATCTCTGAAATTAATCCACCTAAAACATGATAAAGACCTTTATATTTATTAGTGTTTTCAATTGAGATTAAATCTGTTTCTTTTTCAACAACACAAATGACAGATTGGTCTCTTTGAGAATCTTGGCAGATTTTACATAATTGATTTTCTTGTTTTGAAGAATCTTTCTCAGAGATAAAAAAACAATTAGGACAGATTTGAGTTTTAGAAAATAAATTAGTAAAAGCATGATAAAAACTATATTGCGTTTCTTTTTTTTGATGCAATAGCCAAAAAGCTAAACGAGTTGTTTGGCGAGGACCAATTCCAGGTAATTGGCTAAATATTTTGATAAAATCTTTTATTGGTTTTGGGAGTTCCACAAGAGTAGATAATATTAAATGTTTTATTCTTCAGGTTCGTAGATATCTTCTTCTTTTTCTAAATTACGAAAACTAGCTAATTGTTCATTAAAGAATAGATTGATAACTCCTAAAGGTCCATTTCTATGTTTAGCAATTCTAATTTCAGCAATGTTTTGTTTTTCAGTTTCTTCTTTATAGCGATCTTCACGATAAACAAACATGACAACATCAGCATCCTGTTCTAAGCTTCCGGTTTCTCTTAAATCAGAGAGGCGAGGAATACAAAGAGGACCTCTTTGTTCTACAGCTCGAGATAATTGGGAAAGAGCGACAACTGGAACATTTAATTCTCTGGCCAAGGCTTTAAGAGATCGAGATATTTCAGAGTATTGTTGAACAGTGCTTTCTCGACTAAGAGAAGGGGCAATTAATTGAATGTAGTCAATAACAATCATTCCTAAATCAACTTGGGCTTGAAGACGGCGTGCCATTGTTCTAATTTGCATTACAGTTGGTGAAGGAATGTCGTCAATAAAGATTGGTGCCTCAGCTAATCTAGATAAAGCATCCTGAATTAAGTTAAAATCATTAGTTTCTCCTTCGGTTGAGAGCATGCCAGTTCTTATCTTCCATAAATCAACAGTTGATTCAGCAGAAATTAGTCGGTCAACTACTTGTTCTTTTGACATTTCTAAACTAAAGATTCCTACAGGAGCTTTTTCTTTTAAAGCAGCATAACGAGCAATGTCTAGGGCAAGAGAAGTTTTTCCTAATGAGGGCCGTCCACCAATAATTACTAAGTCAGATTTTTGTAAACCAGCGAGTTTGCTATCTAAATCATTAAAGCCAGTGCTGACTCCTCTTAATTTATCTCCTCCTTTATGTAATTGATCAATTCTGTCAAATGCTTTTACCAATTCTTCTTTTAAGGTAACAAAATCATAAGCAATTGATTTTTGAGAGATAGAGAAAATGGTTTGCTCTGCTCTGTCTAAAACATCATTTATATTTTCAGATTCTTGCCAGCCCAATTCAGCAATTTTATATGAAGCAGATATTAAATCACGTAAAACTCTTTTTTCATGAACTATTTGGGAATAATGGGCAATATGAGCACTGCTAGGAGTTTTATTAACAAGAGAAGTAAGGAAACTTCCTCCGCCAACTTCTTCTAATAATTTCTTTTCTTTTAAGCGATTAGTTACAGAGAGAACATCAATTGGTGCATTTTTTTTATACAAATCCAAGATAGCTTCGTAAACAATACGATGCTGAGGTTTATAAAAATCTTCAGGGAAGAGAGAGTCAGCTACTTTAGCAATAGCGTTTTTATCGATCATTAAGGACCCTAAAGTTGATTCTTCTGCTTCTGTGTTTTGAGGCGGAAGTTTGTTTTGGATTTGATCAAGATTATTTTTATCAATCATAAGTTCTTTAGATTAATTTTTAAATATTTAGATTAGGTCTAACAAGAGTACCATTTTTAGTGTCTTTTAAAAAGAATCCTTGTTTTTCTATTTTTTTTCTTATTTCATCTGCTTCTTTCCATTTTTCTTCTTTTCTTAATTGTTCTCGTTTTTTGCTTAATAATAGTATTTCTTTAGGAGGAATAATTAATTTAATTTTATCTAATTCTAGTCCAAAAACTTTATCAAAAAATAGAGCCAAGTTATATGCTTCTTTAGGATCAAATTTCTTTTGATAATAACCTTTAATTAATTTCCAAAAAACAGCTAAGGCTTGAGGAGTATTTAGATCATCATTAATGGCTTTTTCAAAATCTTTTTTTATTTCCTGCAAAGGTAAAGAAAATTTAATATCAATTTCTTTTTCAGAATTTGTTTTTATTTTTCCTTCATTAAGACAATCTAAAACAAAATTATAAATATTGTTTAGGCTTTCTTGGGCGTTTTTTAAAGCTTCTAAAGAAAATTCCAAAGGTTTTCGATAATGAGCATTAAAAGTAAGATAACGAAAAGATAAAGGAGAGAAGCCTTGTTTTTTTAAATCATTAATTAAAATCATATTCCCTTCAGATTTGCTCATTTTTGAATCTTTGAGAACAAGAAATTCTCCATGAAGCCAAAAATTAACAAATTTTTTTCCAGTAGCTGCTTCAACTTGAGCAATTTCATTTGTGTGATGAATTGGTATTAAATCACTTCCTCCAGCATGAATATCTATAGTTTGGGCTTTTTCTGGGAAGAACTTTTTGTTTTCAAAAGCTTGGCCTAAATATTTTAAATTAATAACAGCACATTCAATATGCCAACCCGGAAATCCTATTCCCCAAGGCGAAGACCATTCCATTTGCCTTTTTTCATTAGGAGAAGAAAATTTCCAAAGAGAGAAATCTGTAATATTCTTTTTTTCAGGAGATAATTCTATTCTTGCTCCAGCTTTTAAAGTTTGATTAAGAGTTTTAAAATTCATTCCTGCTAATTTTCCATAGTCTTTAAATTTGGAAGTATCAAAGTATATGCCATCGCTAGTTTTATAAGTAAATCCTTTTTTTTCTAAAATTTGAATAAGGGAAATAGCCTCTTCAATAAAATTTGTTGCTTGGGCAATTTTGTTCGGGGCAAGAATATTTAATTTTTTGCAATCATCAAAGAAAGCTTTTGTATAAAATTCAGCTATTTCAAAAGCAGATTTTTTTTGTTTTTGGGCAGCTTTCTCAATCTTATCTTCTCCAGTATCAGCATCAGAGGTTAAATGACCAACATCAGTAATATTCATTACATGGTTCACCTCATATCCCTTAAGTAGTAAAGTTCTTTTTAAAATATCTTCAAAAAGATATGTCCTAAAATTTCCTATATGAGCATAAGAATAAACTGTTGGACCACAAGTATAAAGCCCAACCTTTTCCTCTTTGAGAGGGTTAAAAATTTCTTTCTTTTTTGTAAGAGTGTTATAAAAGCTAATCATTTAATTTAGAGTAATTTCTTTTTTTTAAGGTAAGTAAAGATTAAAGCTGAAGGGACAAAGGCAATAAATAAAATAAACCAGAAATCATGAGAAGAACCAACAAAAGGAAGATATTCGGTATTCATTTGATAAGCACTAATCATTAAAAGGGCAGGCCAGGTTATTAAAGAGAGAATGGTATAAATTCTAGTTAAGATATTAATTTTATGTTCAATTAAAGAATTATTAGTGTTTTCTAAAGATTCAATATTATCTTTAAAACTAGTAATAAGGTTTTCTACTTTTATACTGTCTCCAACTAAATCTTCAAAATAAATACGTTTTTTTTCTCCAAAGATTCTAAGCCCTTGTCTGGCAAGAGAATTCAAAGTTTCTTTTAGATATCTGAAGGTTCTTTGAAAATTAAGAACATCTCTTTTAATAAAAGAAATATTAGGAATAGCTTGTTCTTGTTTTCCTTGAAAAATATTCTTTTCTACTTCATTAATTTTTTCTTGAATATGGGCAATTTGTCTCATTGCAAAATCAAGAAAATATTCTAAGATAAAATACAGAAGTTTTATAGGATCAGTGAGATAAAGGTTTTCAAAGTCTTTGCTATACACTTTTTCCATAAATTCTTCACGCATTTCAACATTAGTTTTATAGCAAACAGTAATCAAGGCGTCTTTAGTGATAATAATATCTAGTTCCCAAGGCAAAGATTGTTTTTCTATATCATCCCAACAAGGAAAATGAGTTACTAAAAAGATATATGAATCATAAACTTCTGCTTTGTCTCTTTGAGAAAAATCTTTTAATTCTTCAAGGATAAGAGGGTGAAATCCGTAATTTTTACGAAGAAAATCAATATCTTCTTCGTTAGGAGAAGTAATATCTACCCAGGTTGTTTTTCCTTTAAATATTTGTCTCATATGTTTTATCGTTAATCTTAGTTTTTTAATTTTACCATGGCCTAAAAAACCAGGCAAACTGGTGAGTGGACAAAGGGGGGATAATATTTAGGCTTTTATATTTAGCACTCTTGACATTTGACTGCTAAATAGTAAAATAGGAAGAAAGAATTAATGATTACAAAAATTCAATTTGAGAAAAGCGATGGAGATAAAGGTGAAAACAGAAAAGATTTTATTCTTAAAGCTTTAATTCAGGAATATACTCAGACTGGAGAACCAGTAGCTTCTCAAATCTTAAATATAAAATATCGATTAGGGGTAAGCTCGGCAACGGTTAGAAATCATTTTGTAGTTTTGACAGAAGGAGGTTATTTATATAAACCTTATATCTCAAGCGGGCGAATACCAACTGATAAAGCTTGGAAGTTTTTTATTGAAAGAATTTTCAATGAAGAGAATGATTTTTTGAGTCATTGGGAAAAAAGATTTGAAAATCAGTTTTCAAAGATTAATTTAAAATCATCTATTAATACTCAAGCAATAGAGAAGATAAAAAAATTAGTAGAGATAATAGCCGAAGAAAGTCATTCATTTTGTTTTTGCTATTTATCTCAAGAGAATGAATTAATTAAACAAGGATTGAAATATATGTTTACTGAAATGATGGAAGAAGAATTATTAAATTTGGAATTAATTCAAGAAATAGCTGAATCTTTAGAGAAATTAGATCAGAAAATAAAGAAAATAAAAGTAAAACAAGGCCCTCTTGTTTTTATAGGGAAAGATAATCCCTTTTTAAAATCAGATCAATTTAGCTCCCTTTTAACCGCTGTTTCTCATCCTAAATCAATTTTTGGAATTTTAGGACCCAAAAGAATGTCATACAAAAGGAATATTGCTATTCTAAAAGCACTTTCTAATTTAACTTCTTAATTTTAAAATATTTCTCAAAAAATTAATAAAAATAATAAAATGAAACAAAAAGATAACAAGCCCAAAGGAGAAAATACTCTTCATAAGGAAATTGAAAAGCTGAAGGAAGAAAAAGAAGAATATTTAAAGGGCTGGCAAAGGGAAAGAGCAAATTTTATCAATTATAAAAAAGAGGAAAAGGAAAGGTTTAAAGAATTAATAAATTTTTCTAATGAAAGGTTGATAAAATCATTAATTACTATTCTTGATGGGTTTGATCTTGCTATTCGGAGTTTTGCTCAACAAGGGAAAAGTGAAGAAGAAAATACAAATTTTTTAAAGGGAATTTATTTAATTAAAAATCAGTTAGAAGATATTTTAAAAAAAGAAGGGGTAGAAATGATTGAGGCAGAAATCGGGCAAGCGTTTGATCCAGCCTTTCATGAAGCAGTAGCAGAAGTTGAAAATGAAAAATTTGATTCTCATGTTGTTGTAGAGATTTTAGAAAAAGGATTTATTCTTAATGGAAAAATAATTCGTCCTTGTCGAGTTAGTGTGACGAAATAAAAAAAATAAAACTTTAAAATTTAATTATTACTATTATGGCAAAAATATTAGGTATCGATTTAGGAACAACTTTTTCAGCAATGGCAACTATTGAAGGTGGCCAACCTAAAGTTGTAGAAAATGCTGAAGGCGAAAGAACGACTGCTTCAATCGTCGCTTTTTCTAAAAGCGGAGAAAGATTGGCAGGAACATTAGCTCGCCGTCAGGCAATTACTAATCCTCAAAATACAATTTATTCAGTTAAAAGATTAATTGGAAGAAAATTTTCTGATCCTATTGTTCAAAAAGATAAAGATCTTTTGTCTTATGAAATTAGAAAAGATGCTAATGAAGGAGTAGAAATTAAAATGGGAGATCGTTGGTATAAACCTCAGGAAATTTCAGCTATGGTTTTACAGAAATTAAAAGCTGATGCAGAATCAAAATTAGGAGAAAAGATAACAGATGCAGTTATTACTTGTCCAGCATATTTTGATGATAGCCAAAGAAAAGCAACAAAAGATGCTGGAGAAATAGCTGGTTTTAATGTTAAAAGAGTTATTAATGAACCTACAGCTGCTGCTTTAGCTTATGGTTTAGAAAAAAAGAAAGATCAAGAAATCGTAGTTTATGATTTTGGAGGAGGAACTTTTGATATTTCTGTTCTTTATGTTAGTCCTGAAACAATTGAAGTTAAAGGAACTGGTGGAGACACTCATTTAGGCGGTGATGATTTTGATCAAGAAATAATGGACTGGGTAATTAAAAGTTTTAAGAAAGATGAAGGAGTGGATTTGAGTAAAGATCCTTTAGCTTTGCAAAGAATTAAAGAAGCAGCAGAAAAAGCAAAAAAGGAGCTTTCTTTTACTAATCAGGTAGAAATTAATCTTCCTTTTATTACTTCTGGAGCTTCTGGACCTAAGCATCTTTCATATACTTTAAATCGTTCTAAATTAGAAGAATTAACTGATGAATTTATTAAAAAATCAATTGATTTAACAAAGCAGACAATAGAAGAATGCGGATTAAAAGTTTCTGATATTGAAGAGGTAATCTTGGTAGGTGGACAAACTAGAATGCCTAAAATTCAGGCTGAAGTTAAAAAATTGTTTGATAAAGAACCAAATAAAGAAATTAATCCTGATGAAGTTGTGGCAATTGGTGCAGCTGTTCAGGCTGGAATTCTTAGTGGAGAAATGAAAGATGTTCTATTACTAGATGTAACTCCTCTTTCTTTAGGAATAGAAACTTTAGGAGGAGTAAATACTGTTTTAATTCCTAAGAATACAACTGTTCCTGCTAGCAAGAGCCAAGTGTTTTCTACTGCTGCTGATAATCAAACCTCGGTAGAAATTCATGTTCTTCAAGGGGAAAGACCAATGGCTGCTGATAATAAATCATTAGGAAGGTTTATTTTAGACGGAGTTCCTCCAGCTCCTCGTGGAGTTCCTCAAGTTGAGGTTAGCTTTGATTTAGATGCTAATGGAATTTTAAATGTTAAAGCAAAAGACAAGGCAACAGGAAAAGAACAATCAATTCATATTGAAGGATCTTCAGGTTTGTCAAAAGAGGAGATAGAGAAGTTGAAACAGGAAGCCGAACTTCATAAAGAAGAAGATGAGAAGAAAAAACAAACGATTGAAGTAAGGAACAATGCAGAGACTTTAGTTTATAGTGCTGAAAAAAGCCTTAAGGAAGGAGGAGAAAAAATTCCAGCAGATTTAAAGACTAAAGTTGAAGAAAAGATAAAAGAAACAAAGCAAGCGCTTGAAAAAGATGATGCTGATGAAATTAAAAACAAAACAACAGAACTTTCTCAAACTCTTTCAGAGATAGGTTCTCATCTTTATAAAGATCAACAAAAACAAGAAGAACAAAAAGCAGGAGAAAAAGACGGATCTTCAAAAGAAGGAGAGACTCAAGAAGAACAAAAGGAATCAAAAGAAGAGGCAAAAGATGCTGACTTTGAGGAAAAATAAAGTCTGTGATATAATTTATTAATGGAACAAGAATCTAATCTCTATAAAGCTTATAAATTAGCTCATAGAGACAGAACAGTCTTTATTAAGAATTCTATTTTAGCCATTGCTATTATAATTTGCTTTGGACTAGGGTCTATCTTTTTTCTTAATTTCCTAAATAACCTTGTAAGTAGTAATTTAGTAATGGCTATTTTGTTTTGGTTGATAGGACTATCTTTATTGCCAATAGTTTTCCTCATTATCGATCTTAAAAGTTTTTTAATTTGGAATGTAGCTTTTAGCTTTGTATCTTTTCTGCCTTTTTTGTTTAAGGCTCAATGGAATTATTATTTTTTTGTAATTAGTGGATTTTTGTTTTTGTTTTTATTTGTTTCAAGGTCAATCATTCAGGGAGAAAGCAATGTTTTGCTAGATCTTAAATGGATAAGAGTTGTTTCCAAAGGATCACTTGTTTTGCTCTTGGCATTTGTTGTTATTGTAGCTAGCTTAGCTTATTTCCAAGGTAAACCAGGGCAGATAGAACAAAGCAGTGAGCAAGTTTTAGATTCTTTACTTGTTCGAAGTGAAGGAGTTCAAGCTGCTTTTGGCCTTCAATTAACAGGGACAATAGATGAAATCTTAGAAGATTATATTGAAAAACAAATTTCTGAATTAGATGATCCAGTACAAAGAAGTCTTGTAGATAAAGAAAGTTTTCTTATTCAATCAAGATCTGATTTTTCTGAGTTTTTTGGTGTTTCTTTGACAGGAGAGGAAAAATTATCGTCTTTATTAATAGAATGGATAAAAGTTCGTTGGCAAGTTATCTCTCCAGCTCTTAAAGTTGCTTTAGCTTTCTTTATTATTTTTGCCATTCTCAGTCTTTTAAAAATTGTAAATATTGTTTTTTCTATAGCTTTAGCTGGTTTAAGCTGGATTTTGGTTCAAATTCTAATTTCACTTAAGTATTTAAAAATTAAAAGGATTGGAATAGAAAAACAGGAAATAACAATAGCTTAATATATGGAAGATTATTATAACGTTTTAGGGGTTTCGCGTGATGCGTCACCTGAAGAAATTAAAAAAGCTTTTTATAAATTAGCGCATAAACATCATCCTGATAAAGGTGGTAATGCAGAAGAATTTAAAAAAATTAATGAAGCTTATCATATCTTGTCAAATAAGGAGAAAAGAGCGCAGTATGATAAATTTGGCAGGGTTTTTGAAGGATCAGGTGCTGATTTTAGCGAAGGTTTTTCTGGCTTTAATTGGCAAGGCGGTGATTTTGATATGCCTTTTGGTTTTTCAATGAATAATGTTGATTTGAATGATATTATCTCTGATTTATTTAGAGGAGCAACAGGAGCAAGCTCAAGAAGAACAAGGTCTCAAAGTAGTGCTAATAAAAAAGGAAGGAATATAGAAGTTAGTTTAGAGTTAAGCTTAGAAGAAGCTGCTTTTGGTTCAAAACAAGATATTTCTTTTAAAACTTATCTTGTTTGTGAGCATTGCCAAGGTAAAGGATATGAACCAGGGTCAAAATTAAAAGAATGTACTAATTGTAAAGGCGAGGGATCTATTAGACAAGCTAGAAGAACAATTTTTGGTGAAATTACACAGATAGTTGAATGTCCAAAATGCAAAGGTAAAGGAAAGATTCCTGAAAAACCTTGTAAAGTTTGTGGTGGAGATGGTCGTTATTATGGCGATAAAAAAGTTAAGGTTGAAATTCCTGTTGGTATTAGAGATGGTGAAACAATAAGAATTAGGCAAGAAGGAGAAGCTGGAATGTTAGGTGGGCCAAGCGGTGATTTATATATTCGAATTATTATTAAACCTCATGCAATTTTTGAAAGGCAAGGAGATGATTTATATACTTCTTTATCAATTTCTTTTCCCGAAGCAGTATTAGGGGATAAAAAAGAAATTCAATTACTTAATTCAATAGAAAAACAAACAGAGAAAAGTGTTCTTTTAAAAATTCCAGCAGGAACAGAGTCTGGGGAAATCTTTCGTTTAAGAGGCAAGGGGATTAAGCATTTTAATTCTCCAGGTCAAGGAGATCTTTATGTCAAAGTTAAAATTAAAACTCCGAAGAAAGTTTCTGCTAAAGCAAAGGAACTTTTAGAAGAATTAAAAAAAGAATTAGGATAATTAAAAATTATTCGCTATAATATATGGGAAGATTATGAAAAATTTTACTAGTTTAATAAAAGAAACTTTCGAAATATTCAAGCAAAAAAACGCAATTTGGTCTATTTTAATTGTTTTTTTAATAGGAATTTTAATTTCTATTGTAATTTATAGTGCTTTATTTTTTGGATTAATAGCTGCTCTTGCAGGCGCAAAAACAACACAGCTTCTTGTTTCTCTGCTTTTAATGTTAATAATGCTTTTATTAACAGGAATATGGTCATTGTTTATTACGCTTGCTTTAATGATTTATATAATAAAGCCAGAAAAGAATAAATTAAAAGAAATTTTTAAAGAAGCATGGAATAAGCTAGGTCAAGGTCTTTGGATAGCTATTTTGACGATCTTTTTTGTTGGTTTAGCATCTATTTTCTTTATTATTCCTGGAATTATATTAGGGTTTCTCTTGTCTTTGGGCACCTATATTTTAATAGTTGAAGATAAAAAAGGAATGGCTGCTTTAAAACGCAGTTGGAATTTAGTTAAAGGTGGTTGGTGGAAGTTTGTTGGCAGAATATTGCTTTTGGCTGTTATCATTAATATATTCTTTTATATCTTAAATTCTATTCATGAAATTTTAGTAAGTATTTTTCAATTTATTTTTATTCCATTTAATGTAATATTTATTTATCTTCTTTACTTGGAACTTAAGAAAATAGCCGAAAGCAGAATTCCTGCAAGTGAGGTTCAGCCTAAGCCTATGAAAATCAAAGAAAATAAAGAAGGTAATTAATTAAATTATGGATATTTTTTTATATATATTTCTGGGAATATTAGCAGGGCTTATTGTTTCTGTTGGTTTTTATTTTTTTATCATCAAGAAAGAAAAACCAAAGAAGGAGGATGATCATTCTTTCTTATTATTACAAAACCAGATGCAAGAGATTACTCGGACTCTTGATAAGAAATTAGGAGAAATTCCTGGAGTAATTCAAAATCAATTTGGAGAAAGCGCAAAAATTATTAGAGAAGTTACAGAGAAATTAACAAAACTAGATGAAACTAATAAACAGGTAATTAATTTTGCTGATCAATTAAGAAATTTACAGGATATTTTAAAAAATCCAAAACAAAGAGGAGTTTTAGGAGAATATTATTTGGAAACAGTTTTAAAAAATGTTTTACCCCCAGATAGTTTTCAATTACAGTATGAGTTTAAAGATGGTACAAAAGTTGATGCAGTGATTTTTATCAAAGATAAAATTATTCCCGTTGATTCTAAATTTAGTTTAGAAAATTACAATCGTCTTTTAGAGACTCATGATGAGGCTGAGAAAAAAAGGATAGAAGAGGGATTTAAATCAGATTTGAAAAACAGGATTGATGAAACAGCTAAATATATCAAGCCAGGCGAAGGAACAATGGAATTTGCTTTTATGTTTATTCCTTCAGAAGCAATTTATTATGATTTACTAATTAATAAGATTGGAACTGTTAAGGCTAATACCCGTGATTTAATCGAGTATGCTATGGGTCAAAAAAAGGTAATTATTGTTTCCCCGACTTCTTTTTTGGCTTATTTACAAACAGTTTTGCAAGGATTAAGAGCATTAGAAATAGAAGAGTCAGCAAAAGAAATTAAGAAAAGAGTAGAAGAATTAGCTAGGCATTTGATTAGTTATGAAAATTATATGCAGAAGGTAGGAAATCATTTAGGGACTACAGTTAATATGTATAATTCTGCATATAAAGAATATAAAAAAATTGATAAGGATGTTTATCGTATTTCAGGTAAAAAAATAGATGTTGATCCTTTGGAAATAGAAAAGCCTAAACAAGATTCAGGGGACGATATTGACACAGAATAATTTTTGAGTAAAATATACATAAAGACATAATTAGCAATCAAAGTCGAAGATTGCCAACTTGTTAAATCTAAAAAATAAAAATGAATATTAAACCATTATCAGATCATATTTTTGTTGAAGCTTTTAGTGAAGAAAAAACTACTAAAGGTGGAATTTTTATTCCTGAGGCAGCTGATGAAAAACCAGTGATGGGAAAAATTATTGCTGTTGGCCCAGGAAAAACTAATGATGAGGGAAAATTAATTCCTTTAAATGTAAAAGTCGGTGATAAGATTTTATTTACTAAATATACTCCTAATGATATCAAGATAGATGATAAGGAATATTTAGTTATTCGCGAAGACGATGTCTTGGCGATTATTGAATAAATATATAACTTTAAATTTAAATTAAGATTATGGCAAAAAATATTACTTTTGATGATAAAGCTCGGCAATCCCTTAAAAGAGGGGTTGATAAATTAGCTCAAGCAGTCAGAATTACCTTAGGCCCTCGTGGCTCTAATGTGATTTTAGATAAAGGTTTTGGCTCTCCAGTTATCACTAATGATGGAGTAACCATTGCTAAAGAAATAGAATTAGAAGATAAAAATGAAAATTTGGGAGCTGAAGTTTTAAAACAAGCAGCAGAGAAAACTAATGATATTGCTGGAGACGGAACAACAACAGCTATTGTTTTAGCTTGGTCAATGATTAGCGCTGGTTTGAAAAATGTAACAGCTGGGGCTAATCCTCTTAGTCTTAAAAGAGGAATTGATAAAGCTGTTAAGGTGGTAGTTAAAGAATTAAAAAGCATTGCCCAGAAAGTAGAGACTCATGATGAAATAGCTAATGTAGGGACTATTTCTGCTGATGATAAAGAGATAGGAAAATTAATTGCTGATATTTTTGATGAAGTTGGCAAGGATGGAGTAATTACTGTAGAAGAATCTAAAACCCTTGGTTTGACTAAGGAAGTAGTTAAAGGATTGCAATTTGATAAAGGATATATTTCTTCATACATGGTTACTGATTCTGAAAAAATGGAAGCTGTTTTAGAAAATCCTTCTATTATTATTACAGATCAAAAGATAACTAATATTCATGAAGTTTTACCTCTTTTAGATAAAATTGTTCAAAGTGGTACAAAAGATCTTTTAATTATTGCTGAAGATGTTAGTGGAGAAGCATTGGCAACTTTAGTTATTAATAAACTTCGTGGTACTTTTAATGTCGTCACTGTTAAGGCTCCTGGTTTTGGTGATAGGAAAAAAGAAATGATGGATGATATTGCTACTGTTACAGGAGGCAAGATAATTTCTGAAGAAATTGGAATGAAGCTTGATAAAGCTGAATTAGATGATTTAGGCAGTGCTAGAAGAGTAGTTATTACAAAAGACAATACTACTATTGTTGAGGGGAATGGAAATGCAGAAGCAATTCAGAATAGAGTTAAACAAATTAAAAAAGAATTAGAAACAAATGATTCTGATTTTGAAAAAGAGAAATTAGCAGAAAGATTAGCTAAATTATCTGGTGGAGTAGCAGTTATTAAAGTTGGAGCAGCAACTGAAGTAGAACAAAAAGAAAAACAACATCGAGTAGAAGATGCGGTTAGGGCAACCAAAGCTGCATTAGAAGAAGGTGTTGTTTCAGGTGGAGGGATTGCTTTACTTAGAATCTCAAATATATTAAAATCACAAGAGATTGCTGTTGATGATGCTGATGAAAAAGTAGGTTTTGATATTGTTTGTCGTTCTTTAGAAGAGCCTTTACGCCAAATATCTGAAAATGCTGGACGTAATGGTGAAGTTGTTCTTGAAGAAGCAAAAAAGCATGAAAACAATGAAGGTTTTGATGCTAAAAAAGGAGAATTTGTTGATATGTTTAAGTCAGGAATTGTTGATCCAGCAAAAGTTACTCGAAGTGCTTTAGAAAATGCTGCTTCAGTAGCTGGAATGTTTTTAACAACTAAAGTTGTAGTTACTGATATTCCAGAAAGTAAAGATTCATCAGGAGGCATGGCTGGTGCTCCAGGAATGTCTGGGATGCCAGGAATGGGAATGCCAGGATACTAAAAAATAAAATAAATAAAAATATATGAGCATTTATTGGTATCTTTTAGCAATAATAGTTATTCTAGCTATTTTTGCTTACAATTCATTAATTAGAAAAAGTATTAGGGTAAAAGAAGCTTGGGCTGATATCGATGTTCAATTAAAAAGACGTTATGACCTAGTGCCTAATTTAGTAGAATCAGTAAAAGGTTATATGACTCATGAAAAAGATGTCTTCCAAAAAGTAACAGAAGCAAGGACAAGGGCAATGCAAGCTACTGGAGGAGAAGAGAAAATGAAGGCAGAAAATCAATTTAGTCAAACATTAAAAACTCTTTTTGCTGTGGCTGAGAATTATCCTGATTTAAAAGCAAATCAAAGTTTTATTGAATTACAAAAAGAATTAGTTGATACTGAAGATAAAATTCAAGCTGCTCGCCGCTTCTATAATTCCAATGTTCGTGATTTCAATATTGCTATTAAAGTTTTTCCTAGAAATATCTTAGCTAATATTTTTGGTTTTAAGCCTGAGCCATTATTTGAAATTACCGAAGCTGTAGAACGAGAAGCAGTTAAGGTTAAATTTTAATGACTCTTTATTCACAAGCCGAATCTAATATTCGTAAAACGTGGTTTTTAATCACGGTATTTTTAGTTTTAGTAATTTTAGTTGGTTGGGTTTTAAGCTATATCTTTGAATCGCCAATAATATTATATCTAGCAGTTATTATTAGTGTCACAATGAGTTTTTCTAGTTATTGGCATTCTGATAAGATCATTCTTTCAATGACTAAATCTAAGCCAATAGAAAAACAAGATCACCCAGAGCTTTATAGGGTTGTAGAAAATCTTTCAATTACTGCTGGATTACCAATGCCTAAGGTTTATATCATTGATGATCCTTCTCCTAATGCCTTTGCTACTGGCAGGGATCCAAAACATGGGGTAGTTTGTGTTACTAAAGGATTATTAGATAAATTAGAGAAAACTGAATTAGAAGGAGTTATTGCTCATGAATTATCTCATATTGGTAATCGTGATATTCTTTTAGGCTCAGTAATTGTAGTTTTAGTTGGTTTAATTGCTTTACTTTCAGATATAGCAATCAGATCACTCTTTTTTAGTAGAGGAAGAAGAGATGACAAAGGTAACTTAGGCATGATCATGCTTTTAATTGGTGTTATTGCTGCTATTTTAGCTCCTTTAGCAGCTTCTTTGCTTAGATTAGCAATTTCAAGAAAAAGAGAGTTTTTAGCTGATGCTTCAGGGGCTCTTTTAACTCGTTACCCTGAGGGGCTTGCTCGAGCTTTAGAAAAAATTTCCCAAGACCCTATTCCTTTAAAAACTGCTTCTAGCGCTACTAATCATCTTTTTATTGCCAGTCCTTTAAGAGGAAAGAAGGTGAGTAAGCTTTGGATGACTCATCCACCAATAGAAGAAAGAGTTAGAGCTTTAAGACAAATGGATGTATAAATGACAATTGCAAAAAAATTTGTTAGAATATTAAAAGGTCGATAAATTAATTTTAAAAAATATATATTATGGAAGACGAAATTCAAAAAGAGCCTATAGAACAAAAAGAAGAAGGCTCAGTCAAAAATGATGATAATAAATTATTTGCTATCTTAAGCTATATCGGAATTTTGTGTTTAATTCCTCTTTTAATGAAAAAAGATGATTCTTTTGTTTTCTTTCATGCTAAACAAGGATTAATTCTTTTTATTGCTGAAGTGATAACTAGCTTTATTGCTATGGTTCCTGTCTTAGGTTGGGTTATTGCTCCAATTCTTTGGATCTTTTTATTCATTTTATCTATCATTGGCATTATTAATGTTTTAGCAGGAAAAACAAAAGAGATTCCTGTTTTAGGAAAATATGCTTCTGAAATTAAGATCTAAAAAAGGTCGAATTACTTATTAATTTTTTATTTAAAATATATTAATAAGTAAATAATTTAAATAAATAACATATATGACCAAAGTTAAAAAAACAGGATATGCAATTGGTTTGGCTGTTTTGGGGTTTATTATTTATCTAACTATTCACCAAACAGTAGGCTTAGCTCTTTTGATTATTGGTTTAGTTTCCTTGGTTTTGTTTAATATTATGTCTGGCAAGAAAAAAGAACAAAATGAAATTCATAATTTTGAACAAGAAAGACCTGTTTCTGAAGGAGAGATAGCAGAAAGTACTGATGAAGAAAGCATTGATGATGAAGAATAAAAAAATTAAGATTCCTGTATTAATTATTAATACAGGAATTTGGAGAGGTCGCATAGTGGTCTAGTGCGGTTGCTTGGAAAGCAGCTATACCAGCAATGGTATCGAGGGTTCGAATCCCTCCCTCTCCGCCTATGAAAACAAAAAATTTATTAATTTTATTTATTATCTTTGTTGTTATTACTAGTGCTGGTTTATATTATTGGAGAGAATTAAGCTTGGAGAAAAACAGGCAATTAGAAGAACTTAATGATTGGTCTCAGAATCCACCAAGCTTTGATTTCCCAGATGAAAGATTGCCAGACGCTAAATACATTTCTTCTCAAGATTGGAAAGTTGAAATTTATAATGAAGAAGATGATCTTCCTTTAGGATTTAAAATAGTTGCTGGAGAAGTTGATTGTGAAGAAATGCCTTTAGAAAGTAGCTTTCCTGAAAGAGTACAAAAAAAGATAATTAATAATAAATTGTATTGTATTAGAGCTTTTAGTGAAGGAGCAGCAGGATCGGTTTTTACAGAATATGATTATGCTACAGTTGTTAATGATAATCTGGTTGTTATTAGTTTTGTAGCTAGATACCCTCAGTGTCCAAATTACCCTGATCCAGAAAGAGCTGAATGTGAACAAGAGCGAGAAACTTTTAATCTTGATTTAGTTGTTGATAAAGTATTAGAAAGTGCACGATCTTAATTAATTAAGAATATGGTTAAACAAGAATTTTTGACAATCAAACAAGCTGCCCAGTTTTTGAAAATAAATCAGGAGGCAGTTTTAAAAATGATAAAAAAAGGACAAATTAAGGCTGTAAAAATTGGTCAAAGTTTTAATATTTCCAAAAGAGATTTAGAGATTATAACAGGAGAAATATTAAGCAGTGATCAGAAAAAAATTATTGATCAGGGAATTAAAAAAATTACTACTGAATATCGAACAACCCTTAAGCTTTTAGAGCAAGAACAAATATGAAGTCTCTTAATTTATCAGAAGTTGAATATTTAGCTTATCATTTAAGCGTTTTTACTGAAGAAAATAAGGAATTTAAGGAGCCAATCCCGGCTTTTCAAACTAGATTTCCTAAAGCTTTAGAAAGCTGTTTGGCAGTTCCTTTCCAAAGATTTCAGGGGAAAGATTTATACAAAGGATTACTTCCCAAAGCCTCAATACTTTTTTATTTGATGATAAAGAATCATCCTTTTCAAAATGGTAACAAAAGAATAGCAATGGCTGTTCTATTGATTTTTCTTTACAAGAATCGCAAATGGTTAAAAGCCGATAATCAGGAATTGTACAATTTTGTTATTTGGGTTACTACCAGTCCAGGAGAATTAAAAAATGAAGTTACAAAAGGTATTGCTAAATTCTTAAAATCCCATTTAGTAGATATTAAGTATTAATTCTTTAATAAAATAACCCAGGCATGATTGGGTTATTTTAATCTATTGACGAAAATTTATAAAAATGATAATTTAATAATACCAAATGTTCATTGATAATTTTATATATTTCCATAAGGCCTGAACCAGTAATGGCAGGCAGGAAAAAGGAGAAAGAAAATGATGATCAAAGGCAAATTAAGGTGTCTTCCAATAGAAATAAAACCACAAGCAAAGCAGATAATAAAATGGTGTAATCAGGTGTTTATAAAAATTGATGAAATGGAAATTATTAATAAAGAAGTTGATGTTGAAGTTGCTGGAATAAAATTTGAGTTTTTTGTTAAGAATGGATCAGTTTGTATTAATTGCTTATATAAGTTAATTCTTGATTCAGGTACGAAAATTATTGCTTTAGAAAATCAAGAATATTTACTTGAAAAAGAAGAATTTGAAAGGGGGTTAAAAGAAATAGTTCAATCAGTAAAAGTTGCAGCTGAGGAAGAAGCAAAACTTAATTTGATCTTTAAGAATTAAATTAAAAGATAAGGAAACGAAAGGAGAGATAAGAATGATAACTAGAGGAACCTTGAAATCTGTACCATTTGAATTAAAGCCACAAGCAAAACAGATAATAAAATGGTCTAAGCAAATGCTTTCAAAAAGAGAAGAAATTGAGATTTTTTGTAATGATATTAATATATCTGTTTGTCATGGACTAATGTTTGAAATTTCTATTCAAGAAGATTGTTTTTCTCTTTCTGGTGTTTTGCAAGATTATTCAAAAACTGATTTCCGAACATATCCATTGACAGAAGAAGGCTTTCAAAAAGGATTAAAAGAAACGATAGAATTAATGAAAACTCAATTAGGAAAAGGACTTAATTCAATTATAAAAAAGAATACAAAAACAAGTTCTTTTATTCGTGAAGGAAACAGATATGGTTTTTTTAAATATCCTGCAGATTATAAGCCTAAAATAGTTGAAGAACAGGTTAAGATTATTAAGCAGCTTTTCCCAGAAATTATTAATGTTGATCCAAGTTTTGCTTTACAACCTCCTCCAGAAGGCGCTGAAGCTTGGTTTGTTGTTCCTAAGTGGCAATTAATTGCTCAAACCTATAATAAAGCAGTTAAAAGGGTTTTAGACTTAATGGAAGAGAGGTATAAAGATAAATTCTATAATTGGTGTAAATGGCAGCATCATGGCAATTCTTGGGTTAAAAAGATTAATCAGAATAAGGATACAGTAGGAAAGCTAAGAATGTTAAATGAAAAACAACAAAATAATGATGCTTTGATTTTTCCTGCTCAATTTGGTTATCGTCATCGGGATCGGAGTGTTCCTCGGGCCTATCAAGTTTTTTCAATTAATGAATTTGGTTTAGGAATATTTGAAATTGCTTGTATGCTTTTAACTCATTCTAAAAGACTAAATCCTCAAAATCCTTGTAATTCATTATGGATTGATTGTGCTGATCAATATGAACAAGTTCCTTGTTTTGCTTGTAGATCTAAAAAATATGGACTTGAATTAGATATTCATCCTTATAATGAATTTAATTCAAGGCTTGGTCTAGCAACAGGATTTATTCCAAATTAGAACCTTAATTAATATACAAATTTAAAGGGTTGTTATCCTAATAACAGCCCTTTTTTATTTCAAAACATCAAAGGTTGATTTAACAAAATAAAGAGGTAAAATATATATTGAAAACGGTGGGGATAAAATTAAAAATATTATTATGAATGAAAATAAAAACAAATTATATTGTATTACCCCTCCTCCTTTATTATATATTCTAAATACTTGCTTTATGCTTTTGGTACCGTGGTTAGCGGCATTGCTTGGTGTTTTTTTAGTTATCAATATATTGAGAAATAGAAAGAAGAGAGTGAATATTTTAGATAAAAAAGTAAAAACATATATTTTATGGATAATTACTTTTATTATTTATCTAATAGTTTCTTATATTTGTTATGAGATAGATAGTGGTTATCTTTTTTATATTATATCCCCTTTAACACTTTTTGTTCTTTTACTAGTTAATCTTCTTATAGCTAAAAAATATACCCTCTTTAGAGTTAAATTTGTCTATATATTATTTACTCTGATTTTAATAATATTATTAAGTAAAGTTGCTTTTACTAACATATCAGAGTGGTTAGTTTATAGAGCAAGGAGCATAGAATTTGAGAAGACAATGTTAGAAATACCAAAATTCCCATTAATAGAAAAAGAAACTTATTCTTATTCTGCTGTCAACTATTCTATTTCCAAAGATAGTCTAGGAGTAATTGATTTTTATAAGTCTAATTTAAGTGCACTTGACTGGGAGTTAATGCATGATACCGGATCACAAACCGATCAATACTCGGCATATGGAAGAAGTCGTCAGTTGGTATATAAAAAGAATAATGAAGATAAATGGTTAAAACTTGTATTTCTGCAAAACAGTAAAGATGATGCGGTTACTTCTGTGTTTATATATTTTTATATAACAGAACCCTTTATTGGTCCTGAGTTTATAAACCCTCTTCTGATGGGTGATTGTGACGGTTTTAGGTTATGGTAGTGAACTATATTGGATTGTTTTGGTTTTAAGCGGCTTGAAAAAGCCGTTTTTTTGTCATTGCGAGGAGCGAAGCGAAGAAGCAATCTCTTTGTTGAAAATACCTTTCAATAAGGGTAAAATATATATTGAAAACGGTGGGAAAAACGGTGGGGGTAATTTTAATAATAAAAGCATGTCCCATCGTGAAAAATACAATTTAATAAAATTAAACCTTGGTTATAGAAATAAAGAAACAAATTTATTAATTTCAGAGACAGATTATATTGAAATGAGTATAAAAAAGAAGATATTAAGCTCAATTAAACAAAAGCCTTATTTTTCTAAGGATGATTTTGTTTTATATAAAAATGATTGCTTGAAACTCTTAGAACAACTTCCTAAAAATTCTATTGATATGATATTTGCTGATCCCCCTTATTTTTTATCGAGCGGATCTTTCACTTGTAAAAATGGAAGAATGGTTAGTGTTAAGAAAGGTGATTGGGATTTAAGCAATGGCATGAAAAGAGATTTTGAGTTTCATTTTGAATGGATAAATGCTTGTTATAGAGTTTTAAAACCCGAAGGAACAATTTGGATTTCTGGAACCTATCACTCAATTTATCAATGTGGATTTGCTTTACAAGCAAATAATTTTCATTTGCTTAATGATATTGCATGGTTTAAGCCAAATGCTTCTCCGAATTTAAGTTGTCGTTTTTTTACTGCTAGTCATGAAACGCTTCTTTGGGCAAGAAAAGATAAAAAAGGCAAGCATAAATTTAATTATAAATTAATGAAAGAAGGCAATTGGCCGGAAGATTTTATAAAAAAACCACATTTACAAATGCGCAGTGTTTGGGCTATTTACCCACCGAAAAAAGAGGAAAAAACTTTTGGTAAACACCCAACCCAAAAACCAATCGATTTATTGAAAAGAATTGTTTTGGCAAGCACAGATAAAGGCGATATTGTTTTAGATCCTTTTGCGGGCTCATCAACTACTGGTTTAGCCTGTGCTTTGAATAAAAGAAAATTCATTGGCATAGATACTGAAAAAAAATATTTAGATTTATCCATTAAAAGATTGAAAGAGCTTATTCGCAAACAAAATAGTAAGTTAAAAATATAGTTTATGAAAATTGTTACTAGGACGAATGCTATTAAGAATTTAAAAAAATATATAGGACAGGATTTAGCTGAATTAGCTAAAAAATTTAATATCACCACGTATAAAAATGGAAAACAAAACAAAGGATGGAAAGGTTTAGTTTTGGAAAGATTAGCTGGTCTTCAGTCTAATGTATCAAAAGCACCAAATGGTTTATCTTATGAATTAAAATCAGTAGCATTTTATTATACAAAAGACAAATTAGAGCCAAAAGAAACAATGGCAATAACAATGATAAATCCGCAAGAATTAAAAGAAAATGAATTTTTTGAAAGTCATTGTTGGGCTAAATTAAAATCAATAGTTTTCTGTGCTGTTATGTGGTATGGCAAAAATTCAAAAAAAGCTGAATTATTAGAAGTTGAAAGTCTGGATTTTTTAGAAGACGATCAAGTGATTAAAGAAATTAAAGCTGATTATGATTTTATTAGAAACAAATTAATTAAAAAAGGATTTAAGAGTTTAACTGGAAAAGATGGTAAATGGATTCAAGCTAGAACTAAAGGTCCTGGCCATGGATCAATTAGTAGGGCGTTTTATGCCCGCAAAGAATTAGTAAAAAAGATTTTTGAAGTAGGTTCATAAAAACAAAAGGTCGAATAATTAATCTTTAAAATTATGTTATATATTCTTGAACAATATCTTATTACTTTTGGATGGGCATTAACTGGAGCAATCTCAATGGCAATTGCCCTTGGCGTTTTAGTTAAAGTGTTTTCAAAAATTACTCCAATTAACGAATGGGAAGAATTAAAAAAAGGAAATTTTGGAATAGCAATTATAATGGCTAGTGTAATTATTGGCGCAGCCTTAGTTATAGGATTTACAATAATGCCATAAAATAAAAATGCGTAAGATTTTTCAATTGGTAATTTTATTATTAGCTTTATCTTTTATTTTTATAAGAGGTGTTTTTGCTCATCCAGGAAGAACTGATGCAAAAGGTTGCCATACTTGTAAGACTAATTGTGAGTCTTGGGGTTTAAGCTATGGGGAATATCATTGTCATAATGGGAGCATAAAAGAAGTTGTAAAAGAAGCAAAAAATACTGCTAAAATTGAAGCAAAAAATATTGCTAAGATTGAATCAAAGTAATTAATCAACATTATCCCATTTCATTTCTTTTTTTAATTTACGCATATTATTCATTTGGCATTTAAAAATTAATTTTAAAATAAAATAAAATTATGGAGAAAAGAACTAAAACGAGTCAAAAAAAACACGATCAAGCAGTATTGCGTAGTGCTGAGTGGTATAAGAATCAAGGATATAAAGTAAAGGCGGATTTGCCAAATTGGGACAAACCAAAGAAAATTGGTAGTTTTGTTCCTGATTTAATCGCAAAGAAAGAAGAAAAAGAAATTATCAAAGAAATTGAAACAAAAAGCACAAATGAAAAAGATAAAAAACAACAAGAAGCGTTTGAAGAGTATGCGAAAAGAAAAAAGATGAGAGAATTTAAAAAGAAAATAGTTTAATTTTATGGCTTGGCTAACAAAAGATAGCTATTTAGAGATTTATAGAGTTGCTCATGATAATGCAAGTGATTTATTAGAGGAGGCAGAGCTACTTTTTGAACATAAATATTTTGCTAGGGCTTATGCTTTAGCATTTACTGCTCTTGAAGAAATATCAAAATCACAATTTGCCGCTGATGTTTTTACTAATTCATGCGAGGAAGAGGATTTTAATAAATTTTACAAAAATCACAGGTCAAAAATTGGACGAATGGCCTGGGCTCATCTTGATGCTAATTCTTATTCACACGATAAAAGATGGATCGGTCCTGATGTTGACGATGTTGAACAGATAAATCCGCAAGAACCACATTTCAAAAAGAGACAGGATGCTTTATATGTTGAAATTGATTTTCAAAATCACAAGATAATTAAGCCTGTAGAGCAAATTTCCGAAAGAGATGCAAAGGAAGTGATTCGTATTGTGGAAGTTGCTTTTGAGAAGATTTGGGAAGTTGCTGGAGAATTTGGGGGCAATCAGATTGGGACAAAAGGTTTTATGAAATAATTATGCCTGCTTGACCAATAAAAAAATTAGGTAATCCAATGCCTCAAAAATTAATTAAAAAATAAAAATATGATTGATTTCATTCCAATTATTTTGGTTGCTACGCTTGGGGTTTTAGGAAATATTACTTATTTTGAATACAAACTAAAAAAAGAACGCCACAAGGAATTATTAAAAAAAAGATTAACTAAACTATTATTACCTCTTTATTATACTTTAAAGAATGACGAGCTCGTATTGTATGCTTGGCTTAACAGTGACGTTGATCCTTATGAATACGAATCCGATAAGCCAGAGCGTTTATCAAATGATTTGGTGGAAATCATTAAAAACAATCTTTATTTAGCTGACGATGAGTTGCATGCAGCCTGTATTATGTTTATGGAATGGGCTTATAAGGGTGATGCTAAAGAAAGATTTCAAAGAATCCACGATAGTATTTTAGCAGAGGATAAAATATTGAAAGATTTTGAAAGCATTGTTTATAAAAAATATAATGAAGCAAGAAATGAATATATTAAATAAATTTTATGTTTTGGCTAACGAAAAATTAATTGAGAAATAAATGTGGAAAAAAATAACAACATTTAGAGAGAGAAAGAAGGTTGATGAAATTAAAAATATAGAGAAAGCTTTTGATATTTGTGCCGATAAATTAACGTATCTTCCAAAAAAATATAAACAATGGAGAAATACTTTACAAAATTATAGAAACCAATGGAGTTTTATGAATGATTTAGAAATTATAGAAGCAGTGGCAGAACAGGAAATGGCTCTTGATTATTTATGGAGTTTACATAAATGGTTACAACCTAAATTAGTTCTAGAGGATTCACATAAGCTTATTTTTATACATTCGTTAGTTAGTATTTATGAGGCTATTTTTATTGATCTGTTAAAATATAAGATAAAAGGGAACAGACAAGAAGAATTTTTATGCACAATTTCTGAACACTTTAATAAAGAAAATTTTAACAGTTTGGTTTGTATAATGCATAAAGCAGAAATTATTAGTGATGGTTGGCGTAATTATCTTATTGATTTATCTCAAATACGAAATTTTACACATCTATCAAAAAGAAATTATAGTGGGAGAGGAAAACTTAAAAAACATACTCTTTTTCAAAAATCCCTGACTTGTTTAAAGGAAGACTTAATTAACTTTCGTAATTTTATTAAAAAGAAATATAATTAATCTAAATTTTATTTTAAGATCTAAATTAATAAAAACTTATGGCTGATCCAGCACTTATAGAGTTTAGCCTAGTAATGGCTTCAAGTTTTCTTAAGGTGTTTATCCCAGTGATTTTAGTGATAGCACTTCTTAATTTTTTAGCATGGCTTATTAAAAGAGGAGTAAATAGATTAATTGGAAAAGTTGGAGAAAAAGTTGTTTCTAGAAAATTAAATAAATTTAGTTCATCAAAGTATAAAATGCCAGATAACACAGATATTGGAGAGAAAACTGTTTCTAGAAAATTATACAGCCCAGATTCTGCACAACATAAATTATTAAATAATTTAGTACTGCCTTCTAAAGGAAATACGAAGGTAACTCAAATAGATCAAGTCATTGTTTCAAATTATGGGATTTTCGTTGTTGAAACAAAATCGTATAAAGGTTGGATTTTTGGAAATGCTAATCAAGAATATTGGACCCAAGTTATTTTTAAATACAAAAAAAGATTTTATAATCCATTGCGTCAAAATTTTGCACACATAAAGGCAATTGAGGATTTATTAAAGCCAACTAGGTTAAAAGCTTCTATTATTTCTTTAATAGCTTTTCCATATGCAGATAAATTAAAAATCTCTGGAACTGATTCAGTTGGATATATGCGTGATATTGTAAAAAAAATAGAAAGCTACAAAAGCATTATTTATTCAGATACAGAACGAGATGAAATTTTTAATTTACTTTCTAATGCAAATATTATTGACAGAGAAGTAAACAAGCAGCATGGTAGAGAAATAAGGGAATTAAAAGAATTTAAACAGAAGAAGGCAAAATTAAAAGAACTTGAAAAGCTTGAAAAATTAATTAATGAATAAAAAATGAAAAAAGATATAAAATATTGGCTAAAAGAAGGAAAACAGAGCAAAATGACTAAATCAGTTAAAAAGTTGGCTCTTGGGTTTTCAGGTAATGATTTTGAAAAAATACAGGGAATTCTTAAATGGATGGATGGAAATCTAAAACGATGTAAAGACAATAAGAAGATATTGAAAATATTTGCAACAAGGAATGTTATCAAGGTTATAAAAGATTCTTTTAGTACTGGGTGCCATGATGATGCTTTAGTCTTTGCAACATTGTGTAGGGTAGTAGGAATTCCTGCAAAATATGTAGCTGGTATAGATAAATTAGATCCTAAAAATAGAGGTCATTGTATTGTGGAAGCATATATTAACAAGGATTGGATTATAATTGATCAAAATAGTAAAACCATCACTTTAGAAGCAAAAAGAAGTGATTTTTATAGAAGAAACTTTATAATTGGCAAAGGGCTTGATTCTTGGGATATTGGAATAAAATCTTTTAAAAGCTGGAAAGAGAAATCAAATAAGATAATTAAAGTAATTTCAAAAATTTAATTAAAAATAAACAACAGACAGAAAATGAAAAATGATGTGATAGTATTAATTCGTCAGGAATTAAGAAAAAATGCTATTAGTAAGATTAAAGAGAGTAGTCAATGGTTTTTTAAAGAACAAGTTAAGTTTTATGGATTAAGAAATCCTGATGCTAGAAAGATTGGTAGGAAATATTGGAAAATTATTAAAGACAACAAGAAGAAAGATATCTTTTCTTTCTGTGAAAAGTTATGGCAATCTGGTTTTATGGAAGAATCATTAATTGCTTGTGATTGGTCTTATTCTTTGCGTAAAGACTATGATTTAAAAGATTTTATTGTTTTTGAGAAATGGTTAAAACTATATATTAATAATTGGGCAGCTTGTGATACTTTTTGTAATCATACTATTGGAGCATTTATTGAAAAATACCCAAAATATGTAACTCATCTAAAAAAGTGGACAAAATCAAAAAATAGATGGGTTCGTCGTGGATCTGCTGTTAGTTTAATAATTCCAGCTAAAAAAGGTAAGTTTTTAAAAGAAGTATTTGAAATTGCTGATTCTTTGCTTTTAGATAAAGAAGATTTAGTACAAAAAGGATATGGCTGGCTTTTAAAAGTATCAAGTGAAGAAAATGAAAAGAAAGTATTTGATTATGTTATGAAAAACAAGGAAAAAATGCCTAGAACAGCCTTGCGTTATGCAATAGAGAAAATGCCAAAGGATTTAAAGAAAAAAGCAATGGCAAGATAAATTGACTGATAATATAAAATATGTTATAATTATACTATTCTAAATTAGTAACTTTAAAATTTAATATATAAAGGAAGGAAAGAAATGAAAAAAATTGAAATAGTAGCTATGGTTGGAATGGTATTTTTAGCAATTATCTTGTATTCTTTTGTAAATACAAGTACTATTGAATGGAATATTGAAGTATTGGATCTCCCGAATATTATTGAAAGAAATCCACTTACAGTTCAGGAAGGAATTAAGAAAGCAGTAATTTTGAATGAATTTGAGATTCGTGTTGCTGCATTTCAAATCCAAGATCCAAAAGGAGGATTTATTCTTGATCCAATAGCACGAGCATGGCATCAGAAGGGTTTAATTCAGGGTTATTCATCTGGATTTGAAGGAAAAGATTTGTATTTTCGATTCAATGAGAAAAGAGTTGAAATTTGGACTTCTGCTGATAAATTTTTTACAGTAGAAGGAGGTGAAGTTATTATTAATCTTTTGAATGATGATGGCAAATTAGTTGCTAAAGCTATAGCAGAAGTAAATATTCAAAATACACCTCTTAGTGTAAATGAAATTTAGTAAAAAAAAGAGCTCAAAAAACTGAGCTCTTTTAAATTATAATTTTATGATATAATTAATAAATAGTGAGTTAAACAATTTTAATAAAATTATTATGAACAAAGTGCTATTAGTCATTTTAGTTTTAGGGGCAGCTGGTTTAGCCTATTATCTTATTGGTGGCAATACTGGAGATTTGTCTTTTGAAGCAGATACTGTTGAAGAAGTAGATTTAGATTTAGTAGAAGAAGCATTAAAAGAAACAGGAAAAAGAACTGTTTATGGAAGTTGTAATGTAATTGCCACCGGCAGTAATTGCATAGATTATATTGGCTCAATGTGGAATGATAATGATTTGGGCAAATTAAGTTGCGTAGATGTTGGAACTTTTTCAAAAAATGCCTGTCCTTATTCAGTGTTTGGCGGCTGCCAAACAAACGCTGGAACAGTAATGGAAATTATTGACTGGGTTTATGAAGAAGGCCCAGGAGATTATAATGAAGAATCAGTCCCTTATGCCATGATGGCTTGTAATAGTATGCCTAATTCTGTTTGGATAACTCCAGAAGCATTATTAAAACAATAAAGAATTAATCAAAAACATGAGAAAAAATTGGATGTTAGGTTTTTTAGGGTTTTTAGGTATCCAAGGCATTAATGGATTTTTAAATGGAGACTGGATGCAAGCTATCTGGCTAGTTTGGTTTGTTTGGTTTGTATACTTTATTCCAGTTAAAAAATAGGCTTGGAGGCATTATCCCTTTATTTTTTATGTTTAAAAGAAGACTTTATTTTATAACATTATTAGTTGTTTTAAGTTTAGTTTTTATTGGCAATAATTCTGCTTTAGCTGATAGCCAGGAAATAATTCGTAATTTTGAAAGCAATATTCTTGTTAAAGAAGATTCTAGCGTAGAGATCCAAGAAACAATTAATTATGATTTTGGCCTTAATCAAAGACATGGCATTCTTCGTTATATTCCTTTTCGTTATCCTTTAGAAGATAAAGTTTTAATTTTAGATTACCAAGTTCTATCTGTTCAAGACGAAGAGAAAAACAATGTTGAGCACAATGTCTATGAGGAAGGAAGTAATTTTGTTGTTAAAATTGGGTCTTCAAATGAATTAATTAGCGGTCAGAAAACATATGTTATTAGATATCTTCTTAAGGGTGTTGTGAATTATTTTGATGATCATGATGAATTATTCTGGAATGTCACAGGGAGTAATTGGCAAGTTCCAATTGAACATAGCACAGTATATTTTGCTTTAGATAGTTTTTTCGACGAAGCATCATTAGATGATTTTCAAGCTATTTGTTATACCGGAATCTTAGGTTCTAAAGAAAGCAATTGTCAGATAGAAAAAGCTCTTTCAGCCAGAGTGATTTCTTTTGAGGCTTTTAATTTGGGGCCCAAAGAAGGATTAACAATAACTATTGCCTGGCCAAAAGGATTTACTCCGGAAACAGAAAGACAATATATTGAAGGCACTAAAGGAAAAATAATACAACCTATTAATTTATATACTCCTTCTGGAGAAATCAGCTTGTTTGGCAAATTTTTATTTACTTTACAATATCTTTTATTTCTTTTTCCTTTAGTGTTATTAATTTTTCTTTTTAATTTATGGTGGAAGAAAGGTCGTAATCCGAGGGCAATAAGATTAATTATGGCTGAATATGAAGCTCCAGAAAACCTCTCTCCAGCAGAAGCGCATATTATTATTACTGAAGGATCAATTAATTTAGGCAAAATGGCTACAGCAACTCTTATTGATTTAGCCAGGAGAGGATATTTTATAATAAAAGAGGAGCAAAAAAAGGTGTTATTCTTTAAATCAACTGATTGGAAATTTATTAAAACAGATAAACAAAAATCAGAAGATATTTTAAATGAATATGAAAAATATTTGTTAGATAGCGTTTTTGAAGATCAAAATGAGGTTTATCTTTCTAACCTTAAGAAGATTTTTTCTTCTTCAAAACAAAAAGAGATGAGAAAAGAATTAGAAAAAGCTCAGGTTTCTTTAGGCAAAAGTTTAATAAATAAAAGATTGATTCCTGAAAATCCCTTTGTGCTTACTAAAAAACTTAAAAATTGGCAGGTTATAATTGCGATTTTGTTTTTATTCATTAGCTTTTTTGTAGGTTTATGCGTTGGAAAACCTGCTTTTGGCTTACTTATAACTTTTGGAGGATTTTTTGCTATCATTATTATCTTTTCTATTTCTATCAAAATCATGCCCAGTTTAACTGATAAAGGAATGGAAATAAAGGAAAAATTAAAAGGATTTGAATTATTTTTGAAAATAGCAGAAAAAGACAGGGTAAAGTTTCATTTTTCTCCTCAAGCTCATCCTGAAAAATTTGCTGAATATCTTCCTTATGCAATTCTATTTGGGGTGGAAAAAGAATGGGCTAAATTATTTAAAGACATTAATGCTGCTATCCCTCAATGGTATCAAGGCGTACAAGGAACAAATATAAATTCGGTTATCATTGCTTCTAGTATAGGAAATATAAACTCGGGTATAAATTCAAGCTTTTTTGCTGTTGGATCTGTTGCTGCCAGCGGTGGTTCTGGTTTTGGCAGTGGCGGTAGCGTTGGTGGCGGTTTTGGCGGCGGTGGCGGCGGTAGTTGGTAATAATTAATAAATTAAATGGCAATTAAGGCAATTATTTTAGCTGCAGGTTCTTCAAAAAGATTAAGGCCGATAACAGATGATCGGCCTAAATGCTTAGTAGAGTTAAATGGAGAGACGATTTTAGATTATCAGCTTAGATGTTTGGCAAAATGCCAGGTTAAACAGATATTAATTATTGCTGGGTATAAAAAAGAAATGATTAAAGAGCATATTAAAAGATTGAATTATCACAAGGGAATTAAAATTATCCCTAATAATATTTTTGATAAAACAGATAATACTTATAGTTTGTCTTTAGGATTAAAAGAAGTTGATGAAAAAAAAGATTCAGTTATTGTTTTAGATGGGGATATAATTTTTGATGTTAAATTACTAAAGAAGATAATAGCTATAAAAAAAAATGCTTTAATTGCTGATAATAATAGAAAAATAGAGGAAGAAGATAATAAAGTTTTAATAGAAAAAGGTTATGTTCAAAGTATTAGTAAAAAGATAAAAGGCTCAGCTATTTACAACAGTATTATTAAGCTTAATGGTGAGCTGTTAGATAAATTTAAAAATGAGTGTAGAAAGATAGAAACTCAAACTGAGTGGTATACTCATTCATTAACTAGGGTTCTTCAAGATTTTCCTAAAGAGATTAAAGTAATTTTTACTAAAGGACTATTGGCTTGTGAAACAGATACCAAAGAAGATTTAATAAAAACAAGAGAAATTCATAATAAATTAATAAATAATGAGTAAATCAAAATATGATGTTGCTGTGATTGGAGGTGGTCCTGCAGGCATAATTGCCGCTGGGAGAGCAGGAGAAATAGGCTCCAGAGTTATTTTAATAGAAAAGAATAATAATTTAGGAAGCAAACTTTTAATTACAGGTAAAGGAAGATGTAATCTTACAAATAAAGGAGATAAGCCAAGAGAATTTATAGATAAATTTGGTAAGAATGGAAAATTTCTATTTTCAGCATTTTCTAGATTTGGAACAGATGAATTAATAAAATTCTTTGAAAAAAAGAAATTAAAATTAAAAATTGAAAGAGGAAACAGGGTTTTCCCTATAAGCAATAAATCACAAGATGTTTTAAATGTTTTGATGAGATATTTGAATAAATCAGATGTTGATATAAAAACAAATACAAAAGTAAAGAGAATTATTAAAAAAAATAGAAGAATAGGAAAAATTATTTTAGAAAATAATGAGGAAATTAAAGCTAATAGTTTTATAATTTGTACTGGAGGATTGTCTTATCCAAATACTGGTTCAACAGGTGATGGTTACAAATGGTCTAGACAACTGGGGCATACGATTACTAAGCTTTCACCTTCCTTAACCCCTATTGTTATTAAAGAAAAATATGTTAAAGATTTAGAAGGCTTAAGTTTAGAAAATGTTGAAATTAGTATTTATCAGGAAAACAAAAAGATTAATTCAAGGTTTGGTGAAGCAATATTTACTGCTAATGGAATGAGTGGGCCGATAATTATTGATATGAGCAAAGAAATAGAAAAAGAGTTGCCAAACAATATTAGATTGCAGATTGATTTTAAACCAGCTTTAGATTTTATAAAACTCGATAAAAGGATTCTAAGGGACTTTGAAAAAAGCCCTCAGAAATTATTTAAGAATAGTTTAAATGAATTATTACCTAAAAAGTTAATTCCTGTTATAATAAAACTATCTGAAATTGATCCTAATAAAAAAGTAAATTCTGTTACCAAAGAAGAGAGAAGAAAGTTATTACATCTCTTAAAAGAGTTTCGTTTAGAAATAAAAGGATTAGAAGGATTTAAAAAAGCAATTATTACAACAGGTGGTGTCAAATTAGATGAAATAGATCAAAAAACAATGAAATCAAAATTAATTGATAATTTGTATTTTGCCGGGGAAATATTGGATCTTGATGGACCAACTGGTGGCTATAATTTACAAATGTGCTGGACAACAGGCTATATTGCTGGAGAAAGCGCAAGAAGCATTAATTTATTAATATGAAGTTATCTCTTAAAAATAAATATTTTTTATTAAGGCACGGAAAAACCATTCATCAAACAGAAAAAAAGGATATTACTTATGGTTATCCTGATGACAACCCTCCTTGTATTTTATTAGAAGAGGGGATAAATGAAGCTCGTTTAGCTGGAGAAAAACTTAAAGATAAGAATATTGACTTAATTTTTGCTTCTGATATTTTAAGAATTAAGCAAACAGTTGAAATTGTAACAAAAATAATTGGTTATGATTTAGATAAAGTTACATATGATCAAAGATTAAGAGATGTGAATTGGGGAGTATTAGCTGGCAAAAGCAAAGAAGAAGCCTGGGCATATTATGATAATGATAAAATGAAGAAATTTGAAATGGGTGTGCCACAAGGTGAAAGCTGGAATCAATGCCGAGAAAGAATGGTTGCGGTTATAAATGATATTGAAAACAGCTTTGAAGATAAAAATATCTTAATAGCTTCCCATGGAGATCCTTTGTGGCTTTTAGAAGGATATCTGAAAGGAAAAAGCAATGAAGAATTGCTTAATGAATTAGAAAATAATCAGGATATTAAAACTGGAGAAATAAGAGAAATTAAATAAATTAATTAATTATGTCTCAATATTACAATTCACAAAGAAAAAGCAATTTGCATGATTCTAATTCAAAAAAACCATTTAGAATTTCACGTTCAAAAATTGATTTGTTTTTAGAATGTCCAAGATGTTTCTATCTAGATCGTAAATTAGGGGTTGGTAGACCACCTGGATATCCTTTCTCTTTGAATAATGCCGTTGATTCTTTATTAAAACAAGAGTTTGATATTCATCGAGCTAATAAAACAAAACATCCATTAATGGAAGCTTATAAAGTTGATGCTCTTCCTTTCCAACATGAAAAATTAGAAGAATGGCGTGATTCAAGAACTCGTGGAATTACTTATCTTCATCAACCAACAAATTTATTAATTACTGGAGGAGTTGATGATATTTGGATTAATTCAAAAGGGGAGTTGATTATTGTTGATTATAAGGCAACATCAAAAACAGGGGAAGTAAATATTGATGCTGATTGGCAAATTGCTTATAAAAGACAAATGGAGATTTATCAATGGCTATTTAGACAAAATGGATTTAAGGTTTCAGATACGGGATATTTTGTTTATTGCAATGGCAAAACTGATGTTAATGCTTTTGACAAAAAATTAGAATTTGATATTAACTTAATTCCTTATAAAGGGGATGATTCATGGATTGAAAAAACAATATTTGATCTTTATAAATGTTTAGATAGCGATAAAATACCAAACAAAAACCCTGATTGTGACTATTGTAATTATGTAGATACAACAATGATTAAATTAAAACCAGAGTCAACCTCTTGACTTTTTATTATTATGGGTATATACTCATAATAGATAGTTAGTTGGCTATCTATCATTAATAATAAATAATAAAAATATGCCAAGATTTGACACAACTGGTCCTATGGGCATGGGTCCTGGCACTGGCCGGGGATTAGGCCCTTGTGGAGGAGGCAGAGCGTATGGAAGAGGATTTGGAAGAGGTTTTGGTCGTGGATGGGGATATAATAGTCCATATCCAACTAGAATGACTAAAAAGGAAGAAGCTGAAATCTTAACAGACGAGGCTGAAGCCTTAGAAGAAGAATTAAAAGAAATCAAGCAACGCTTAGCTGAACTCAAGGATCAAAAATAAAAAAGCATTTACCAGCCTCTTAATTAAGGGGCTGGTTGCTTTTTCTTGTCTTGAAATATAAAATTTGTTATAATTTTTTTAAATTCATGCCTAGACCAAGACTTTTTCGAAAAATATCTTTTAGTCCTGATGTTACTTATTTTAAACCTCAAGGAGTTCCAATGAGAGAATTAGAGATTGTTGAATTGACAATAGAAGAGATGGAAGCATATCGTTTAAGACATCTAGATGATCTGGAACAGAAAGAAGCAGCTAAAAAGATGAATACTTCAACTAGTACTTATCAGAGAATACTTTATTCAGCTTATGAAAAAATTGCTGATGCTCTTATTAAGGGTAAAGCAATTAAAATAATTAAAAATTAATTAAATTAATATTATGAAAGTACTTAAATTTGGAGCAACTTGGTGTCCTGGATGTGTTATTATGGGACCAAGATGGAAAGAAATAGAAGCTGAGAATCCTTGGCTTCAAACTGAATATTATGATTTTGATAAAGACAAAGAAGCTGTTGAAAAACATAACATTAATGATACTTTACCAACTTTTATCTTTTTAGATAAAGAAGAAAATGAGTTTCTACGTTTAAATGGTGAAGTGAAAAAAGAGAAATTAATTGAAATCATAATTCAAAATAAAGATAAATAGATTATGAAAATAAAGTTAGGAGGAGCGATTATTATCGTTTTTCTTTGTTTGTTTTTATTAGTGCAATCAACAAGCGCTGAGGCTTTTCCAGTAAATGCCTATTTTTTCTATGGTGATGGTTGCCCTCATTGTGGAGTTGAAAAAGAGTTTTTGCATGATGTTTTGCAAGATGAATATCCAAATCTCACTATTTATGAATATGAAATTTATAATAATAGAGAAAATGCATTATTATTACAAAACATAGCTAAGCAGCTTGAGCTAAAAGTAGAAGGAGTTCCTTTCCTAATTATAGGGGATGAATCTTTTGTTGGCTGGTCTAATACCATAACCCCAGCATTATTAAGAGAAAAAGTTTATGAGTGTTCTATTATTGAATGCTCTGATATTGTTGCTCAAATTGCTGAAATTACGCCTAAGATTAAAATAGAACCAGAGATACCAGAAACAGTTGATCCAGAGCTAGAAGAAGAAGCTGATTCAGAACTTGAAAAAGATAAAAAAATGATAACTTTGCCTTTTTTCGGAACTGTTGATGCTTTAAGTTTTTCCTTGCCAGTTTTAACAATGATTATAGGTGCTTTAGATGGATTTAATCCTTGTGCTATGTGGGTGCTTTTATTCTTAATTAGCTTGCTTTTGGGCATGGAAGACAGAAAAAGAATGTGGATTTTAGGAGGTACTTTTATTGTTGCTTCAGCTTTTGTTTATTTTCTATTTATGATTGCCTGGCTTAATTTAATAATCTTTCTAGGGTTTGTTACTTGGATTAGAATTATTATTGGTTTAGTAGCTCTTGGAGGAGGAGCTTACAGCATAAAAGAATTTTTATTTAATAAAATAAATGGATGTAAAGTAACTGGAACTTCAAAAAAACAAAAAATATTTGAGAAAATGAAAGCAGCTGTTGGAAGAAAAAGTCTTTGGTTGGCCTTAGTAGGAATTATTGCTTTAGCTTTTGCAGTAAATTTAATTGAACTAGTTTGTTCTGCTGGTTTGCCAGCTATATACACTCAAGTTTTGGCTTTAAACGTTATGCCTGCTTGGCAATATTATATGTATATCTTGCTTTATATTTTCTTCTTTATGCTAGATGATTTGTTTGTTTTTTTTGTAGCAATGAAAACTTTACAAATGACAGGAATTACAACAAAATATACTAAAGCAGCTCGTCTTATTGGTGGAACAATAATGATTGCCATAGGTTTAATGCTTATTTTCAGACCAGAATGGTTGATGTTTGGATAAACCAATAAAGACTTGACAATATTTTTATATTTGCTATAATGATATTGCTGTTGTTTTGAGAAGCTTGCTTCCCGAAATAACAGCATTTTTTTTAATCACTTAATGTTGATAAAGGTCGAAAAATATTATTTAATAATAAATATGAGTTTAGAAACAATTCCAACTCCTCAAAAAGAAGAAAATATTCCTAGTATAACTAATGAAGAATATATAAAATATTTTGGTGGAGATAAAGAAAATCTTGAAGAATGGATGGAAGCTAAAGGAATAGAAGCAGATGAAAGTGGCCATGCGATGATTAAAATAGATGGCAAAACAGAAAAAGTTGATATTACAGATGATATTGGTAAAATTATTGAAATAGACGAAGAAGACCTAGATAATTAATTTAATTAAACAAAATCAAAAAGTGGCTTTTAAGGCCATTTTTTGTTTTAATTTATTTAATATTATTGTATAATTATATCTATGGAAATGATATTTATTAAAATTTTTAATAATTTTCAAGTTTGGTTAATGGAGAATGTAGGAACAATTCAGTTCCTTCAGTTTATGGTTCCTTTCCTTGTCTCCTTAATCTCAATTCGTTTTATTAGAACAAAAAATAAAGGGCCTGTTTTAGTTTTAGATATAAAAAATATAAAGGATTATCCTAAAGAAAAAAAAGAACAAATTCAAAAAGAAAATTATTTAATTAATGAGCCAGGATATAATTTAGAAATTCAAAATGATTATTTGGTCGCTGATAAAGGCTATCTTTTACAAATTCGCAATGAAGGGGATAGTATTGCTTTAAATATTCATGTTGATAGTAAAAATTTTACTATGGTTAAATGTGAGAGTCATCAAATAGGTTTTGGAGTTCATGATGAAAAAATTATCAAGATTATTAAAAAATCAAATGAAGAGATAAAAGATATTAAGGAATTAGATGGCGAAGTTTTTAAAATTTATTGTGAAACCTTAGAAGGAGAAGGTTTTTATTTTGAATACGAAATAGTGGATGCTAAAGAAAAAAAGGTTCGTTTCATTTCAAAAAAACGCGGAAAATTCCGTGAAAAGAATCAAAAATAAAATATTTTCTTTATATTGACATTTATTTTATATAATGTTATATTATTTATATTCAAATTAGTTCTTTGATAATTTTTAAAAAAATAACAGAAAGGTGGAAAAGAAAATATGAAAAGAGAGTTAAGTATTAAGGCATTAAGATTAGAAATTAGGAGGTTAAAAGAGAAAAATAAGGCTTTTAAAAAAGAAATTAAAAGATTAAAAAGAATTGAGGTTATAGATCCTCTAACAAACGTTTTTAATCGTCGAGCTTTTCATTCAGCTTTCGAAAATGCCTGTCGAGAAGTGACAATAGCTGCTAAAAGAAATAAGCGGAAACAAAAGCCTCAGTACTCATTAATTTTAATTGATATTGATAATTTTAAAGAATTAAATGATGCTTTTGGTCATTCATTTGGAGATCAGATTTTAAAAAAATTTGGTCAATTTCTTCAAGCAATGGTTAGAAACGTTGATGCAGTTTTTCGTTGGGGAGGAGAAGAATTTACTATTATTTTGCATAACACAAGCATAGAACAAGCTCAAACAATAGCAGAAAATATTCAAATTTCAGCTTGCACTTCAAAAATGCCTTATTTTTGCGCAGGGGTTGCTCAATGCAAACCAGGGCTATCTCAAAAAGACATTTTTAATAAAGCAGATAAAGCTTTATATGAAGCCAAAAGAAATGGTAAAAATCAGATATGTATAGAAGAAAACCTTAGCTGTTAATAATTAGAATTACTGCCATTTTAAATTTAAAATGGCAGTTTTAATTTTAGAATAATAAAAAATTATTATATTGACTAAAGAAATTCATCGTGATATAATAAATATTAAGTTCTTTGATAATTTTTAAAAAAGAAAGGAGAAAGATTTTAATGAAGTATTCTTTACTAATTCGGTTTAATGGTTGTTTAAATGGAAGGCGAAATACAACGATTAATTTGATTTTGTTAGAATTTGAAGCAATTGATCGTGGAGACCAACTATCAATGTGTGAATTGACTAACTATTTGTATCAAAAGAGAGGAAAAGGTGAGTTAGGCCGTAAAAATGGTCCAGGAACTGCTGGCTGGCTAGAAGTAATAAAAGTAAATAATGCTAAACCATTGTGGTTTTTAAATGATTGTAAAGTAGTAACAGTAAATTCTTTCGCAATTAAAAAAGTTTATGAACAGATTAAAGATGAGCTTAAGTTTGCTATTGATGAAAAAATCAAGATTCAAAAGAAAAAAGAAGCTATAGAAGATCGTCCGAAAAAAAAGAAAAAAAAGAAAGGAGTGAAAAGAATTGAAATTAACACCTAATTTTGTTCTTTATGGTTTTAATGATAGAAACAAAATTTCTAAAATATCTATTTTAGAGATAGAAAAGCAGATAAAAAAAGAAAGGGGAGATAAAATTGTCGCAATCATTTTAATCGCATTATTGCTTTTTATGTTTTTAGCTCCTAATTTGGAAATAATGTTATTTTTCTTGTTCTCAGGTTTATTAATTGGATGCTTGCATTTAAAAAAGAGGAGGCATTGATAATGAAAATTAAAAAGATAATAGAGCTTCTCGAGCGCCTAACACTTTTTTTGTTAAAAGGATTAAGAGGTGCTACTTGGCGAGCATAAATTAAGGAGGTGAATAAAATGTTTGTATTAAAGCCGCATCAAATTATTTTTGTCCTCATACTTGGTTTTTTAGCAATGATTACTATGTTTGCATTTCTTCTAGGTAAGGAAGAATTGGGTTGGAAGCTTTTTGTTTTTTTAGCATTTGGAGCAATGGCAATATTTCTTTATAATCTATACTTAGAAACATATTAGTAAAAAAAGGAGGACTTACCTCCTTTTTTATTTTAATAATTTTATGTTTTTTATTAAATCATTAAATTTTTTACCTCGGTCAAATTCATTTCTAAACTTTTCAAAGCTAGTTGCTCCTGGAGAAAAAAGAATAATATTTTTCCCTTTTTTTCTTAAATGTAAACTGTAATAAAAACATTCACCTAGAGATTCAAAAACAGGATAATAATTAGAATATTTAATTTTTATTAATTCATTTATTAACTTTTTACTAGCTGATCCGTTTAAAATAACTAAATTTTTAGGTAAAATGTATTTTTTAATTTTTTTTGCCATTTCGTTATATTCTAAGTTTTTATCAGTTCCTCCAATAATTAGAATAAGATTATTGTTTTTTTGATAAGAAAATCTTTTTAAAGCTGCCATTGTTGCTTCAGGCGTAGTGGCGCTGCTATCATTAATAATTACAAGTTGTTTATCAGGGGATTGATAAACAGTTTCTTCTCTAAATTGAATATGTGGTAAAGAAGGAATGCATTTGTTAATTTGAGAGAAACTTAAGCCAAATAATTTGGCAGCTAGAATAGAAAACATTAAGTTGTTTAAATTATGCTCTCCCCATTGCTGAGAAAAGTTCTCTAAATTAAGAATTGATTGCTTTTTTGTATCATTTTGAAAATATATTTGATTTGCTTTATTAAAAACCCCATTTTTATTTATAGGTAAAGGCTGATTTGATATAAAGAGAATCTGACTTTTGGGTTTTAAAGAAAGAAAAAAATTAGTCCATTTGTTTTGATAATTTAATATTAAATAATCATTATCTTTTTGGTTTTTAAAAATATTGGATTTTACTTTTGCATAATCTTTCATGTTGGCATGACGATTAAGATGATCTCTGAATAAATTAGTAATGATAGCTATCTTAGGTGCTTGATGTTTTCCTTTTAATAGTTCTAATTGGAAACTAGAAATTTCTAAAACCGCAGGATTATTCTTTTTTGTTTTATCAAGAAAAGATAGAACAGGGCTTTCAGGCATATTGCCACCAATAATAGCATTTGGATATTTTTCTTTTAATAAATGATAAATCCAATTAGTAACAGTTGTTTTTCCTCTAGTGCCGGTAATAGCAATTAGGGGACTAAGATTGAATTTAAAAAACAAACTCATTTCATTTTCAATAAATTTCTTTTCTTTTTTGGCTATTTCAAGATATTGATTGTTTCTAATTTTTACTCCAGGATTTACAACAATAATATCGTGATTTTTAAAATCATCTTTATTATGAGAGCCAAGAACTAATTTTATTTTAGAAAAATATCTTTTTAATTTTTTTAATGATTCTTCTAAATCTTTTTTATTGCGTAAATCAGTAATTGTAATTTTAGCTTTGTGTTCTAAAAGCCATAAGCATGTGACAAGACCACCACCTAATGATCCTAAGCCAACTAGTAATACTTTTTTGTCTTTTATAAATTTATTTTTATTTTCCATGTTATTGTTAGTAATATTTTAACAATTTACAATTTTAAACGCTAATTCTTAAAGGACTTGACATTTTGTTTTATTGTTTGATATAATACCCTTGATGATCGAAAGATCGTCAAACGGTGGGGCTCCCCCTCCTGCTTGCAGGAGGGGGTCACCAAGAAGGATAGTTTACTTCGGTGAATTATCCTTCTTTTTTTGTTTTAAAATTGGTATTTTAAGGCTAAAATTGTTAAAATACAGTAATGAATATTCAAGATCTTATTATTATTGGAGGAGGTCCTGCTGGATTAACAGCAGGTATTTATGCTGGCCGAGCAAAATTAAAGACATTATTATTTACAGGTTCACCACCTGCTGGACAATTAATGCTTAGCGAAGTTATTGATGATTTTCCTGGTTTTCCAGAAAAATTAAGTGGTATAGAGCTTTTGCAAAAAATAACTGCTCAAGTAAAAAAATTTGGGATAGAAACTATTGAAAAAAATGTTACTTCAGTAAATTTTCAAAAAAGACCTTTTGTTATTAAAACAAATGATGGAAATGAATATTTATCCAAATCAGTAATTATTGCTACCGGTGCTTCTAATAAATGGCTTGGATTAGGAAAAGAAAAAGAATTAATTGGACGAGGTGTTTCTGTTTGTGCAGTTTGTGATGGTTTTTTCTTTAAAGATAAAATTGTTGCGGTTATTGGTGGTGGTGATAGTGCAATGGAAAATGCTATTACTTTAACTAAATATGCTCAAAAAGTTTTTATCATCCATCGTAAAGACAAATTCAGAGCTGCTAAAGGATTACAAGAAGAGGTTTTAAATAATCCTAAAATAGAAATTATTTGGAATACAATTATTACAGAAATAAAAGGGGACAAAGTTTTAGAAGGAGTTATTCTTGAAAACGTTAATACTAAAGAAACAAAATTACTTAATTTAAATGGTATATTTCTTTCTATTGGTTATAAACCAGCAACTGATATTGTTAAGGGGCAATTAGAATTAAATGAAGATGGTTCAATTAAAATTACAGATAATACAAAAACTTCAATTGATGGAGTTTTTGCTGCTGGTGATGTTTGCGATAATAAATACAAGCAAGCTATCGTTGCTGCAGGTTGGGGAGCAATGGCTTTACTAGATGCTGATAAATGGTTAAGAGAGCAAGATAAATAAAATTGACGTTTAACTAATTTTATGGTATACTTTTTTTAGTTTTTTGAAAATTAAAGAAAGGAGACCTAAAAATGGCAAGAAAGGCACTAGAAATTTTAAAAAGAGTTGTTATAGAATTTTTCTCTTTTATCGCTTTAATTCTTCTGCTTTTTTTTGTTTTAGTGTGGTTAAATTTATTAATATTTTTAGCTGATAAATTTAAAGGGACTAAAATCGAAAAATGCTTGTATGATTTTGAGGATTTTATCGAATTAGTTGTAGAAAAAACAGCTAGAGGATGTGAAAAATCCATTGATTGGTTTAAAAAATAAGGCGCTTAAAATAAACAATATTTTGGCGCCATTTTATTTACAAAACTCTTCTAATTATATACAATAAGTTTAATGGATCTTTCGTTTTTTGATTATCATTTACCAAAAGAATTGATTGCTCAAGAACCAATAAAGCCGCGAGATCACTCGCGTCTTTTAGTATTAAACAGAAAAACAGAAAAAATTGAGCATCAATCTTTTTATAATATTTTAAACTATCTTTCAAATAATGATGTTTTAGTTTTTAATAATAGTAAAGTTGTTCCTGCTCGTATATATGGAGAAAAGGTTAATACTAAAGGAAAAGTAGAAATTCTTCTTATTCGGCCTTATGATAAACAAGTTTTTGACTTTATTTCTTGGCCTCAACGCTGGGTAATTATTGGCAAGCCAGAATTAAAAACTGACCAGATAATTGAATTTAGTAAAAATCTTAATGGTAAGATAGAGAAAGAAATAAATTATGAAAGAATTATTTGTTTTAATAAAAAAGGAGGGGAGTTAAAAAAAGAGATTCTATCTTTGGGTCAGGCTCCTTTACCTCCATATATTACTCAGCCAACACAAAGTTCTTTTGAAGAATATCAAACAGTCTATGCTAAAAAACATGGTTCAGTTGCTGCTCCAACTGCTGGTTTCCATTTTACAAAAGATTTGTTAAATAAAATACAAGCAAATAATATTAAATTAGAATTTATAACTCTTTATGTTGGCCTAGGAACTTTTCTGCCAGTTAAAGTTGAAAATATTGAAGATCATCAAATGCATTCTGAATTTTTTGAATTAAATAAAGAAACTGCCCAAAGATTAAATCAAGCAAAAAAAGATAATAAAAGGATTATTGCAGTTGGAACTACTTCAGTTAGAGTTTTAGAAAGTTGTGCTGAAAACTCTGAATTACAATCAAAAAAAGATTGGACAAATTTATTTATTTATCCTGGGTATAAATTCAAATTCGTTGATGCTTTAATTACTAATTTTCATTTGCCAAAGTCAACTTTATTAATGCTAGTTTCTGCTTTTGCTTCTAAAGATTTAATTTTCAAAGCATATCAGCAAGCTATTGATAAAAAATATAGATTCTTTTCTTTTGGCGACTCAATGTTTATCCAATAAAATGTTTCAAATTATCAAACAATCAAAAAAAGGCAAATCTAGGTTAGGGAAGATATCCACAAATCATGGAGATTTTCAAACTCCCATCTTTATGCCTCCTGGAACTCAAGCTACTGTTAAAGCTCTTGGACCTGATGATTTAGATAAAATAGGCATTGAAATCCTTTTAGTAAATACACTTCATTTGGCTCTCCAGCCAGGTGAAAACTTGATTTATGACTTAGGAGGCGTTTATAGTTTTATGAACTGGCCTAGGCCTATTCTAAGCGATTCTGGTGGATTCCAGGCTTGGAGCTTTGGCAAAGACAGGACTAAAAATGGTAAAAAAATGGCTAAAATTGGAGAGAATGGTATAGAATTTTCTTCTCCAATTGATGGTTCTAAACATTTAATTACTCCTGAAAAATCAATTGAAATTCAGCATAAATTAGGTACTGATATTATAATGGCTTTTGATGAATGTAGCCCTGATAATGATGATAAAGAATATACTAAAAAATCAATGCAAAGAACTCATAAATGGGCCCAAAGGTCTTTAAAGAAACACCAAGAATTAAGTAAGTATTATTTAGAAAAAGGGAAAAAGCCTCCTTTAATTTTTGGTATTATCCAAGGAGGTATTTTTGAAGATTTGAGGAAAGAATCAACAAAATTTATAACTAATCTTGGTTTTGATGGTATTGCTCTAGGCGGAGAAACGATTGGTTACAATATGCCTAGGACTTTAAAAATTTTAGATTATCTTCAAGATTTATTACCTAAAGATAAACCTCTTTATACTATGGGATTAGGATCTTCTACTCAAGACATGATCGAAGTTATAAAAAGGGGGATTGATATGTTTGATTGTGTTGCTCCAACAAGAATGGCAAGACATGGCTCTCTTTATACAACACAAGGCAATCTTAGAATTTCTAATAATCAATTTGAAAAAGACAATAATTCAATTGATGAAAGTTGTGATTGCTATACTTGCCAGAATTTCTCTCGAGCTTATCTTCATCATTTATATTCTGTTAAAGAATCTTTGTATCTTAGATTAGCGACTATTCATAATCTTAGGTTTATAATGAATTTTATTCATAAAGTAAGAAAAGAAATATGATACTTTTACATACTTGTTGTGCTCCTTGTACTTTGCCTATTCTTGAATATTTTTTAAAAGATGAAAAAACAAAGAATATTACTTTGTATTTTTATAATCCTAATATTTATCCTGAGAAAGAATATAAAAAAAGATTAGAAGAAGTTAAAAAAATCTCCAAAATCTATAATTTAAAATTAATTATTGGTGAATACGATCATGATAAGTGGTTAACTTATCTTAAACAATCATTACCTAATTCCTTAGCATCTTATCCAGAAAACAATGAAAGGTGTTTAAGCTGTTTTTCTTTTCGTTTAGATAAAACAGCAAAATTTGCCAAAGATAATAATTTTAAAAATTTCACAACAGCTCTTAGCGTTAATCGCTTTAAAGACACCAAGTTTATGAACAATTATGCTCAAAAATTAGCTAAACAATATGATCTTAATTATATATTTTTAAAAATAGATCCTTTCAAAGCTCATCAAAAAGAAAAAGAATTAGTTAAAAAATATAATCTTTATTCTCAAAAATATTGTGGTTGTGAGTTTTCATTAAATTAATTTCTTCACCATATAAGTCTTATTTAAGCGATAACCTAATTTACGATAATAAGATCTCACTCCAATGCCGCTAATAACGGCAATTTTTTTATAATTTGTTTCTTTTTTAATAATCTTTTCTCCTTCTATCATTAATTTATTGCCCAAACCCCTATGTTGAATATTAGAATGATTGTTTTGCTTTAAAGGAGCAACTATACCATAGCTATGAAGCTCACGAACAAAAGCACTCTTTTTAAGATAAGGAAAAGTCCATTCATCAGTTAATCTTAGTCTTAAAAACGCTAGAACCTTATTATTCTTAGTATCTTCATAAGAAAGAAAAATTTCTTTACCGTTATTAGCCTCATATTCCCGACGCATTAATTTAACATTTTTAAAATCAATTGAGATATCATGTGGCTCACGACAGCGTAAGCATTGGCAGGACTTATTTTCTTCTCTTATCTTTTTTTGAATAACTTGTCTCAAATTAGAAACTTTATTTCCAGCAATAATATTATTAGAAGGAATATCACGAATTACTCTAATAATACGAACATAAGGAGGAATTTTTTCTTTAATTCTTATTAATAGATTTATTAATTCTTTTTCAGAATAAGGTTGATATTGATTATTTAAAAAGAGTTTATAAAGAGGTGTTTTTTCTAAAATTGAGCAAGGATAAATTTTTAACTGATCTGGTTGAAAATCAGAATTAGAAAATAATTCTTTAAACATTTGTTCATCTTTCTTTGTATCAGAACTGGGTAAATTAAGCATCATATGATAAGTAACCTTAAAACCAGCATTTTTTAATAATTTAGTTGCTTTAATAGTTGCATCAATATTATGTCCACGATGATTAAAATTCAGAATAGCATTATCTAAGCTTTGAACCCCTAATTCTACTCTTGTAACTCCAAATTTTCTTAACCTCTCTAGCTCTTCTTTATCAATATAATCAGGCCTTGTTTCAACAGTTAAGCCTATAATTCTGTTTTTAGCATTTTCATTAATTTTTTGGGCTTCTTCTAAGTTTTTAGCTTTTATATTATTAGCACCATCAAAACATCTTTTAATAAACCAATTTTGATATTTTTTTGGATAAAATGACCAAGTTCCTCCTAAAATAATTAATTCTATTTTATCTGTTGGATGTCCATTGATTTGCAAAGCCTTTATTCTTATCTGAATTTGTTTATATGGATCAAATTTATTTAATAAGGCGCGCATACAAGCAGGTTCATCAGAAAGATAGCTTTTAGGCATATTTGAAATATCTGGACAATACAAACAGTTTCCCGGACAAGGATATGGCTTAGTAATTAAAGTAATTGCTACAATGCCTGATAGAGAACGAATTTTTGCTTTTTTTAAAATTAATTCAAACTTTTTGTTTGGCAAAATATCTTCTTGTTCTACCATTTTTTTATAAACTTCTAATAATTTAAAAAATGGGATAAAAGACTTATGATAAGTTCTATTAATTTTCCTTTCAATTCTAAAAATATCTTTTGCTGAAGATATTTTTTGTTTAATTGATTCTAGTATTATTAATTTAGCTAATTCTTCTTTTTCTTTCATTTTAAAAGGTATTTTGCCATAGATTTACTTCTTATTATAACGTATAATAAAATAATAAAAAGACATATTTATTATGAACTTGCAAGAAGCCTATTCTTTAATTAAAAAAACCCAAGAAACATATAATCTAATTGCTTTGCATTTTCATCAAACTCGTAAAAAGCCATGGGCAGAGCTTGAAGATTTAAAAGATTTGTTTTTTCAAAATCAAAATATTTTAGATTTTGGTTGTGGTAATGGTAGATTTTATTCTTTAATTAAAGATAAAAATATTAATTATTATGGGGTTGATATTTCGCAAAAATTAATTAATTTAGCTAAAAAACAAGTTCATCAAGGAAAATTCACGATCATTGATTCTAGTTTAAAATTACCTTATAAAAATAGTTTTTTTGATCGTCTTCTTTGCATTGCTTCTTTTCATCATATTCCTTCTGAAAAATTGCGTCAAAAAGTTCTTTTAGAATTTAAAAGAGTTTTAAAAGATAATAGTATTCTACTAATAACTGTTTGGGATTTTTATCACGGTAAAAATTTAAAATACTTAAATTCTAAATATCAAGACCCAAAATTAGAAAAAGGGGATTTATTTATTCCCTGGAAAGATAATAATGGAAAAATATTAGCTCAAAGATATTTCCATGCTTTTACAATAGAAGAATTAGAGATTTTAATAAAAAAAGCAGGGTTTAAAATAGAAAAATTAGAATTAATTCCTCATAACAATAAAAAAGAATATTTTAATATTCTTCTAATAGCAAAAAAAGTTTAATCAAAAAATTAATACTTTTCCTAAGAATTATATTTGTGATGATGAATTTTCTATACTAGAGACCTTTCCAGCTAGATAAAATAATATATATTTCTTTACTTCTTTTTCGTGTAGCTTTAGGTTTAAACATTTTAGAAAACTCAAAATACGAAGACATTTTTTTTACTAAAAAATGAACATCACAATGCTCAAAAGCCTTACAAACAAAAGATCCTTCTTTTTTTAATAAAGAAGGGATAAATGAAAAGGCTTTTTTAATTAATTCAACAGACCGCTCACTATCAACATCTTTAATTCCAGAAGTTAAAGGTGCTAAATCTGAGATAATAACATCAAATTTATTAGAAAGATTATTCTTTTTAAGTACATTTTCAATTTCTTCTGTTTTTAATTTGAAGATATCCTTTTGTAAAAAAAGAGCCTCAGAAGAAATAGTAATTGGTTTTAAATCTATTCCTAAAACTTTTCCATTTGGCTGAACTGCTTTTTGCGCATAAAGCATCCAAGACCCAGGAAAACAACCAAGGTCTAAGACTAAATCTCCTGGATTAAAAATATGAAATTTCTCATCAATTTCTTTTAATTTATAAATAGAGCGAGCCGGATACTCTTCCTTTTTTGCTTGTTTAAAATAATAATCTTGTGGTTTGTACATTAATTAAGTATATCATTTTTTCTATAATTATGAGAACTAATAAATTTTAAAAATATTTTATTCATTAATATATATTGGAAAAGAATGATAAATGGTATAAAATAAAATTAATATGTTTTTTTCATATTTTATAATCAATCCCTTAAAAAGATTTTTTACTAAAGAAGATAATCAATTTTTTATTAGTATTTTTATTCGTTCCTTTTCCTTAGGAATGATTTTGATTTTTGAACCTATTTACCTTTATCTTCATTTTCAAGAATCTCTTCCGTTTACTTTAATATTTTTTGCTCTTATTCATGGAGCTTATGGTCTTTTAACTGTTATTGGCGGCAAAATAATGGCTCGCTTAGGATATGATTGGGCGATTTTAATTTCTCATCTTTTCTTTTTAGGATATTATATATTCCTTTATATAATTGATTCTTCTTTATTAATTATTCCAATAGCAATTATTTTTAAAGCTTTGGGGATGACTTTTTTTTGGCCCTCTTATCATACTAGTTTTGCTCGTTTTTCAAAAAAAGATCAGACAGGAAAATATGTCAGTAAAAAATTTTATGCCTATACAGTTCCTAATATTTTAGGACCTATCATTGGAGGAATAATTTTAAGCAAATACAGCTATAATCTTCTTTTTGTCTTTGTTTTAGTTTTTCTTTTAATTTCTGCAATTCCTTTATTTTTTAAAAGAGAAGAAAAAGAATCATATGCTGATGGATTTAAAGAAGCATGGGGAAGGATATTCAAAAAAGAAAACAAAAAGTATTCTATTGGTTTTATTTGTGAATCCTTAGAAGGAGGAACTAGCATATATCTTTGGCCTCTCTTTATGTTTATTTTAGGAATACAATATTTATCAATGGGAGGAATTACTTCTTTTGCTGTATTTTTATCTTTGCTTACTATTTTTTATGCAGGCAGGATATCAGACAGTTTTAGAAGATTAAACCTTCTAAATATGGGTTCTTTTTTAACCTCTGTTTCTTGGGCTTTAAAAATTTTTGTCTATAATCCAATCTCGGCTTTTTTTATCCATAATTTTTATATGATGTCCAGATACCTTGCCCTTGTTCCTTTCCACGCCTTATTTTATGAAAAAGCTGCCTCTCAAGAGTCTCTCACTGATGAATTTATTATTCTTAGGGAGATTGTCAGTAATTTTTCCAGATTCGTTTTTCTTTTAGCTTCAGCTGGTATTTTATGCTTCTTTCCTGATATCCGAATCTCATTTATATTAGCTGCTATAATATCTTTAGGCTTTATGATTGTTGGAAAACCACCAAGATTCCAAAGAATTCAAAAAATTGATAGAAATTAAGATAAAGTATTTATGAAAACTTCATTTAAAATTTATCCAAGCATTACTGGGCGTGATAACATTGATTGGCAAAACAAAATAGAAGAAATTGACAAATTTAAACTACAAGAGGTAGCTGTTTTTTTAGGATCTTTTGATAAGAAAGAAAGAGATCATCTATTTAAATTCCTTACTAAATCTTCAATTAAAAAAATTCCTTTTGTTCATCTTCGGCATGATTCTAGCAAAGAAGAGATCGAATTTTTTATTAAAAATTACAACACTGAATGTTTTAATATTCATGAGGATGGCTTTCATATTTTAAAAAAATGGGCTCCTTATTATGATAGGCTTTATTTAGAGCTTAATTTTGATAATAAATTACATAAAAACGTTAAGGTCAGGAAAATAGGTGGTTTTTGCATTGATTTGTCCCATTTAAAAGCCAGTATTGCCCGTGGAACTAAAGAAGCTGAATATATATTCTCAAGAAAAGACAAAATTAGTTTTTCATGCAACCATCTTAATGGCTATGATCCTTTTAAAAGAAAGGATAAGCATTTAGTAACTAGTTTGGAAGATTTTGATTACTTAACCACTCTTCCTAAATTTGTTTTTGGAAAAATTATCGCTATTGAAGTATATAACTCTATTAAAGAACAATTAGAATTTAAAGAATACTTAGAAAAAATTTTATTAAATCATTTAAATTAAATGAAAAATTGGGCAAGAAAATTTAATCCCCATAAAACAGCTTATCGAACTTCATCTTTATTTATAATTAGAAAAATTAATCAAATTAAAAAAATTAAAAATAAGAAAATAAAAAAGGGCACTTAAGTTGCCCTTTTTAAACAAAATTCGTTTACTACTTTCTTTTTTCTTCCTTTCTGTTTTGTCGTTATAAATTTTATATATTTATTTATTTTCCCATTACTTTCCATATCATGTTTTATATCATGATAAGCGATACCAATAATTTTTCTGAATATTTCTGCTTGTTGTTTTCCATTATTGCTATAACGATTTGTTTTGTTTTCTAATATTTCTTTTAATTCTTCAATCTTTTCTAAAGTTTCGGGAAATATTTGAATTCTATGAAAAAATACTTTACGTTCAGTTTTATTCTCAACAATTTTACTAAAAATATTCATATTTTAGTTCCTCCTAAAATAAATTTTCAATGTTCTTATATAAATAATAATACCAGATTATTGATAATAAATCAAGATGCTGTATTTTAAGATTTTTTGATATAATAAGAGTATTATGAAAAAAGCAATTCTTTATGAAAAACTAGACAATAATAAAGTACGATGCCTTGCTTGCTCACACCAATGTTTAATTAATGAAGGACAAGTTGGCATTTGTGGTGTCCGTCAAAATAAAAACGGGGATCTTTATTTATTGGTCTATGGTAAACCAATCAGTGTTAATATAGATCCTGTTGAAAAAAAGCCTCTTTTTCATTTTTTACCTGGGCAGAAAGCTTTTTCTTTAGGAACTATTGGTTGTAATTTTGGATGTGATTTTTGCCAGAATTGGGAAATCTCTCAATTACCAAAAACTATAGATAAAATACAAGAAACAAGTTATGAAATGCAACATGAAAGCTGGTTACCTGAAGCAATAATAGAACATTGTAAAAATTCTAAAATTCCAATGATTGCTTATACTTATAATGAGCCTACTATTTGGACAGAGTATGCGTATGATATAATGAAATTAGCTAAAGAGCAGGGGATTAAAAATATTTGGGTTTCTAACGGTTTTATGAGTGAAAAGACTATTGAACTGATTAGTCCTTATCTTGATGCTATTAATATAGATTTGAAGAGTTTTTCTAATGATTTCTATCATAAAATCTGTAAAGCTCAAATAGAACCAATAAAGAAAAATATTAAGAAGATTTGGCAAAAAGGAATTTGGGTAGAAGTTACTTCTTTAATAATCCCAGGAAAAAATGACTCAAATCAAGAATTAAAACAAATAGCTAAATTTCTAAAAAATATTTCTCCTAATATCCCTTGGCATATTTCTGCTTTTTATCCAGCTTATAAAATGACAGACATTTCTCCAACTTCTCAAGAATCTTTAATTAAAGCCTATAAAATTGGTAAAGATGCTGGATTAAAATACGTTTACACTGGTAATATTCCTGATGTTGATTATGAAAGTACTTATTGCCCAAAATGTAATACCAAATTAATTACAAGACATGGTACAGAGGTAATAAAAAATTCGCTTATTAATAAAAATCAATGTTTTCAATGCAAAGAAAAAATACCAATAATATATTAATTCGTCCTGCAGTTGTCGCTGGAACTTTTTATCCAAGCGATTCTGAAGAGCTTAAAGAAACTATTCAGGGGTTTTTAAGTAAAGCTGTTATCGGGAAAAAACAAGATAACTTAAGAGCCCTAATTCTTCCTCATGCTGGATATATGTATTCTGGAATAATAGCTGCTTATGGATATAAAACGATTAAACCTGATTCTTTTAATAAAGTTATTCTTTTAGGACCTAGTCACCATTTTTCTTTTAAAGGATTAGCTACTAGTCCTGAAGTTTTTTGGGAAACTCCTTTAGGAAAAGTAAAAGCCATACCAAAGGACAAGCTTACAAAATTAAAGGATAAAAAGAAAATTATTGAATCAATTGAATTTCACCAACCAGAACATTGCCTAGAAGTTCAATTACCTTTTTTACAAATGGTTTTAGATGATTTCCAAATTCTTCCTTTATTAGTAGGGGAAATTGATGCTCAAGCAGCAATAGATATTTTAATGCCAATCATTGATAAAAAAACTTTATTAGTAATTAGTTCTGATTTAAGTCATTACATGCCTTATTCACAAGCAAAAATGATAGATAAAGTAACTCTTGATGCTATTTTAGCAAAGGACATTATTCGATTTAATGAATATGGGGAAGCTTGTGGTAAAAAACCAATAGAAATTTTATTAGAAATTGCTAAAAAAAATAAATGGCAATCTAAGCTTTTATGTGCTATGAATTCTGGAGAGACAGTTGATGGTGTCTGCTTGCCTGAAAAAACTAATAAAGATGAGAGCCAAGTAGTGGGTTATTCTAGTATTGCTTTTTATGAATAAAAAAAATCAAAAATATCTTTTGCAATTAGCTAGAAGAACTCTTGAAAAACATTTTCAAAAAAAAGAGATTCTTCAATTAGAGAAAGATGATTTACCTGATTCTTTAAATGAGATAAAGGGAGTTTTTGTTTCTTTGTTTAAAAACAAAGAATTAAGAGGCTGTATTGGAAATCTAGAAGGAGATCGTCCAATATTCCAAGGGGTCATTGAAAATAGTTTAGCCAGTGCTTTATTTGATCCTAGATTTAAACCTTTGGAAGAAAACGAATTAGAAAATATAGAAATAGAAATTTCGATCATTGAGCCAATGAAAAAAATACCAAAATTTAAAAATCCTCAAGATCTTTTAGAGTATTTAGATAAAAACAATCCTGGTATTTTAATAAAAAAAGAAGCTTTTCAAGCTACTTTTTTACCTCAAGTATGGGAAGAGTTAAAAACTGCTGAAATTTTTCTTTCTTATTTATGTAAAAAAGCAGGCTTAAATCAAGATCAATGGAAAAAAATGGATTTAGATATTTATGAATACAAAGTAACTAGCTTTAAAGAGTAGTTAAAATTTTACTTTTAAACAAATAAGGGTAGATAAGATTTCTTAAAAAATCAGGGCTTACTCCAGGACACTCAGTAGGCTCTTCTTTAATATCTATCTCCTCATGTCCTTTGATAATAGCATTCGTCCATTCTCGGCCAGCTAAGTTTGGTTTACGTAAATAAAATTCTTTTTGAGATAAATCAAATTGATATTCAGTAACTAAATATTTAATTAAGCTAATTAATGATCTTTGCATTGAAGAGTTAAATTCATCATGTCCAGGACGAAAATCACCCATTAAAGCAATTGAAATTGTAGCATTATTATGACCATATGAATGAATTCCAATAGCATATTTACCACCTAAATTACCTTCATAAACACGACCAGCAGCATCAATCAAATAATGATAGCCAATATCTTGCCATTTTCTTTGCACAGCTTGCATTAAATAAATTCTGCGTAATTCTTCTTTTGATTCTTCAAAATTAAAGGTAAGGTTGCCAGCTGTGTGATGAATAATAATTTCTTCTATTGGCAAATAATGATAGCGAAAACCATTTTCTTTTTCTAATGATTGAAGAAAAAAACTATCAATTAATTGAAAATTCTGTTTGTAATTTAAAGCTAATTCCTTAGAAGACCAATATTCTTGTTTAGAAAAATTATCTTCAGGATTGTATCCTTCTGAATAACAAAAATTATTTTTACAAAAATCATTTATATATTCTAAATCAGCATATTGATTATTAGCTTCCCATTGCTCTCGGCTAATTATTTCAATATCTTCATTCCCTAAAAGCCTTTGGCTAAATGTTTTATAAAAATTAGTTAAGTTAATATGCTGAGGAATATCAAGGCTTAAATTCTCTAAATCAATATTGCTACAAGAAGAATCTTGCATAATCTCTGATTCAAATTGAATTAAAGAAGAAGCTAAATGATTATTTGTTTTTAATTCTAAACTAATAGTGAGCCCAACAGTAGCAATAAAAAAAACAGCTAAAACTATTAAAATGAAAGGTTTTTTTGATGAAAGCATTATTAATTACTATTTAAAATTTGATTAAGAATCCAATGATTGCCTCTTAAAAAATCTTCACTGGGCATTGTTTTTTTTCCTGCTGGTTTTATTTGTTCAATCACATAAAATCCTTTACCACATTTAACTGCCATTTTATTCTGAAAATTAAAAACTTTTCCTGATGTTTGCTCTAGAGACTCTTTATTTTCTGGGTAACCTTTTATTATTTTTAATATTAATTCATTTCCTTCAGGATTAATAGCTTTAGTATAAACACCTGGATGAGGATTTAAAGCCCGTACTTTTCTATCAATTTGAATATTTGTTTCATTCCATTGAATTTTTTCATCTTCAGGCAATATTTTCTGACAATAAGTTGCTAAAGAATGATCTTGAAGAACAGGAGATATTTTTCCTTTTAGAAATTGAGGAACTGTTTTAATTATTAAATCGGCTCCTAAAAGAGCTAATTCTGTTGATAACTCTTCATAGGTTAATCTTTTGTCTTGAATTTCATATTTTGCCCTTTGTATTATTGGCCCATGATCTATTTGTTCATCCATTAACATCAAAGAAACACCCGTTTCTGTATTTCCGTGAAGAATAGCTGATTGAATTGGAGTAGCCCCTCGCCATTGAGGCAAAAGTGAAGGATGAAGATTAATAAATCCCTTTAATGGAATATTAAGTAATTCAGAGGGAATGATTTTACCATAAGCAGTTAAGATGGCTAATTCTGGTTTTAATTTCTTAAATTCGTTTATAAAATCTTGGTTATTTAATTTTTCAGGCGTTAATACAGGAATATTATTTTCTTGAGCTAAAAGGTAAACAGGAGTAGGGGATAAAATTTTTTTTCTTCCTTTTGGCTTAGAAGGATTAGTAATTATTAAAAAAGGCTTCATTTTAAACTCTAGAAGCTTTTTTAGAATTATTTTTGCAAATTCTGAAGAACCAAAAAATATAAAATGCATATTAAAAAGCAGTTGTTTGTCTTCTTTCTTCTATTACATTCATTGCTTTATCAATAAAAAGAACACCATCAAGATGGTCTATTTCATGTTGAAGAACTCTTGCCAATAAGCCAAAAGCTTTAAGCTTGATTTTTTTACCTTCTAAATTAGTTGCCTTAACTATTATTTTTTCTGGTCTTTCTACTTCTCCATAAAAATTAGGTAAACTTAAACAACCTTCTTCTAAAACTGAGGTTTTTGAAGATAGCTTTGTTATCTCTGGGTTAATGAGTGAATAAATTTTATCATTAACTTCGCAAACAACAATCCTTAAAGGATTTCCTATTTGAATAGCTGCTAATCCAATTCCATCATTCTGTTTCATAATATCTTGCATTTGACTAATAAAAGAACGAACCTCAGCATCTATTTTTTTAACAGGAAGGCTTTTTTGACGTAAAGTTTGATTATCTTTTCCAGTAACTAATTCCATATTTTTATTATAACGTATCTTTAGGGTCAATATCAATTTTCCAATTATCTCCAAAAGAAACTGCTTTTAAAACTTTATTCCTTAAATTAAGTTCATCTTTAGTTAACAGAGGAAAAAGAAAATTAAAACCCATTAAAGGATTAATATTTTTTTGAATTTTACTTTCAAAATATTTGTATTTTATCAATATATTCCATTTATATACTCCTTTTTCTTTAAAAATAAATGCAGGAGCTGGGCCTAAAATATTAAAGTTTTTTTGTAAATCCTGTGGCACTGTTTTAGAAATTACTTGATCAAGTTTATTTCTCACCTCAGCTGTTTCTTTATTCCCCTTAGCCTCATTTGGATGAGAAAAAGTTAATTTAATTAATTGAACAAAAGGTGGCCAAAGATAATTTTCTCTCCACATCAACCCTTCTTTAAAAAACTTTTCTTCTTGCTCCTTAATTAAATATTGAAATATTTTATTCTCAGGAATTAATGTTTGAATAATTAATTTCTCTTTTGCTATTTTTCTTAATCTTAAAAGATAGAAAAAGATTCTTTCTTCACTATTATAATCTGGCAAAAAGAGCAGGGGATCAATAGAAGCAACAATTACTAAATCAGCTTTTTCTAATTGAGGCCTTAACAATGCTTCTGTGCCTATTAAAATTTTAATTTCGCCTTTATTAAATTTATCAAAAATTTTTAATTCTTCAGTGTCTGGCATCTCTCCTTCAATTAAGGAAAATTGAGGTAGGGGATTAATAAATTTTTTAAGCTCTTCACTAATTCTTTCCATGCCTATCCCTAAAGGTTTTAGTCGATATCCATGACAAGAAGGGCAGGTATTAGGCATTAATGTTCGATAACCACAATGATGACAAATTAAAGATGCTGGTAAATGAAAGCTTAAAGGAATATCACAATGAGGGCATTTTGGCACAAAACTACAATCTTGACAAATAATACTTGTTGCTAATCCTCTTCGATTTATAAAAATAATAGCTTTTTTCCCTTTATTTAAAAAAGCTTGAAGTTCTTGGAGAGACTCAGAAGACATTGCTTGAAAAGGCTTTTTTTTCTCTCCAGCCTTCTTTTTTTCCCTTGGATTAATAATTTTGATAACAGGTAATTTTGGCATTATAGTAAAAAGATAAATAACTAGCTAAAGTAATAGAATTATAATAAGGTTTTTGATCCCATGATTTGTATGAAGAATTATTGCCATCAATTGTAACTACTAAACCTAAATTTTGCCAAGGTAAAAAAATAGACGAGCGCCTCCCAAGAACTATAAGTGCTTCTTTTGAATTAATCTTTTGCCATAAAATATTAAATTCTTTAACTTTTAAATCATTTGAGGCAATAAAAATAGGCTCTTTAATATAATTTGAAAACTGAGAATAATAATACTCCTGATGCAAAATAGTAGGAACTAGAATTAATACTTGTCGTTTTTTTTGTAAACAATCTTTTATCTCTTCTAAAAGTGAATCAAAATTATTAGAAAGATTAAAACTTTTTCTTTTATCTTGAATATCTTTTGTTTCAAGCGGTATTGATATTTGAAAATATTCTGGAAAATCATCTAATGATAAACTCTCTGTATATTTTATTAAAGACTTAATTCTTGAAGGAAGGATAGTTTTTAAAGACAAGGAAATAGAAACAAAGTAATAACGAGAAATAAAATCTGCTAAAATAAAAAACAAAGGCGGAACAATAGGTTTTGATGATAATATTTTACTTATTGGTTTTAAAGAAAAATGAGCTGTTTTTAAAGAAGCTTTTCTTGAAGAAATATTTTCAGATTTTAAAACAACTGCCATAATTTTTCTTCGACCAAGAGGAACTTCAACTAAAAAACCTCTCTTAAGTTCATTTTTTGAGAAGTAAGAAAAAATTTGTGGCTGGCCAATAGGAATATTAGTCAAAGGGACAACATCAAGAACAAACATAAAATTATTTAAAATTCAAAAGTATTTAAAGTTGTATATCTTGGGCCTTGAGAAGTTAATTCACTTTCAATAATAGAAACTGCTTTAATTTTAAAAAGCTTATCTATTTTTTCTTCAATTTCTAATAAAGGCAAAAGCTCATCATCATTTTCTTTTTTTATTCTAGCTAAAGTAATGTGTGGCCTAAATAAACGATTTTCTATCTTAAAATTTACTTCATTATCAATAAGGTTTCTTTTTAAGGTTTCATGAAGATTACTTAGTTCTTTAGAAGCCTTACCTTCTGCCCAAACAAGACGAGGAGAAGAGGGAATAGGGCCATAAGTAATTTTCTCTAATTGAACAGTAACTGGATCAAATGAATTTATTGAAAATTGACAAGCTTGAATAACTTTTAATAAATCATTACCAGAAATATCTCCAATAAAAATTAGGGTTAAATGCAAAGCCTGATCAGAAACTATTTGAAAAAAAGGATTTTTTAATTTTCTTTGTTGATAATCTATTAAAAAACCCTTTAAATTATCAGGCAGATGAGATGCAATAAATATTCTATGTAAATGCCCCATATTCTAATTTTATATCATTTTGCTTTTATTTTCCAATTGACAACAAGGGCTTAAAAACTATATAATAGTTTAAATGAGAAACAAAAAAGAGAAGATTCATTTAATTGGTATTGGCGGCTCAGGAATGACAGCTTTAGCTAATCTTCTTTTAGAAAAAGGATATTCTGTATTTGGTTCTGATAAAAATGATTTTGCTGCTAGAAAATCTTTAGAAAAAAAAGGAGCTAAAATATACCTTAATCATCAAGCCAGTAATTTGAAAAAACCAAGGGCTGTTATCTGTTCTTCAGCTGTTCCTAAAAATAATGTTGAACTTTTAGAGGCAAAAAAAGAAAAAATTCCTTTATTTAATCGTTTTAATTATTTAATTAACCTTTTAGCTGATAAAAAAATAATTAGCGTTGCTGGAACTCATGGAAAAAGCACTACCACTGCAATGATTGCTCATCTTCTTGAAAAATCAGGTCAAAACCCAACAGTTTATATAGGAGCTAAAAATAAAACCTATCCTTTTGGGAGTTCATGGGGAAAAGGAGAGTATGCTATTATAGAAACTGATGAACATGATAAATCATTTCTCAAAACCCCTTCTTTTCTATGTTTAATTACTAATGTAGATAATGATCATTTATCAATTAAAGGTCCTTATCAAGGAAAATTTTCTCTTTTAAAACAAGCTTTTCAAAAATTCTCTGAACAAAGTCATTCTAATTTCATTGTTCTTAATAATGATGACAATTTCTTAAGAAATTTAGGTAAAAGAAGTAAAAAAAATATCCTTAGTTTTGGCATTGATCAAAAAGCTGATCTTGTTGCAAAAAATATTTGTTATCAAGGAAAAAATACTCTTGCTAATATTTTTTTGAAAAACAAATTTGAAGGTAAATTAATTCTTTCTGTTCCAGAAAAAGAAAATCTATATAATTCTCTTGGTGCAATCTGTGTTTGTCAAATTATCAATATTCCTTTAAAAAATTGTTTAAAATATTTAAAAAGTTTTTCTGGAATAAAAAGAAGATTTTCTATTCTTTACAACAAAAAAATTGCTGTTGTTGATGATTATGCTCATCACCCTACTGAAATAAAAAGCACTTTAAGAATGGCTCATCGAGTTTTTCCTAAAAGAAGAATTATCTTAATATTAGAACCACATCGTTATTCCCGGATTTCTCTCCTTTATAAAGATTATGCTCCAGCAGTAAAGAATTGTGATGCTTTGTTCTTATTGCCCCTAGATCCTTCTAATGAAAAACCAATAAAGGGAGTAGAAAGTAAGAGAATATATCAGGAAATATTAAAGAACAATTGCTTAAACAAAAACAAACTATATCTTATTGAAAATCAATCTGAATTATTTGAAAAACTTCTTTTGTTTTTAAAGAAAAATGATGTCATTCTTTTTACTGGTCCAGGAAAAATATCAAATCTTCCTCCAAAATTCATTAATTTTATAAAAAGAAAAAAGATTTAAATTATTATTTTATGAAAAAAAATTTAAAAAACTTCCTTCTCGTAACCTTAACTTTGTTTCTATTTATTGCTGTTTGGGCTTCAGGTTTCATTCATGGATCAACTTGGGGGTGGCAGACTAATTTACCTTCTCCTTTTGAAAAAGTAATCAATAAAGAACCACCTATAGAAGTTCCTGAATCTGATATGAGTATTTTTTGGGATACTTGGAAAGTTGTTCTGGAAAAATATGTTAGCAGACAAGACTTAGATCCTGAAAAAATAATCTTAGGAGCAACTAGGGGATTAGTAGAATCTTTGGAAGATCCTTATTCTGATTTTCTAACAGCTGAACAAACAAAAGAACTTTCTGAAGAATTATCAGGAGAATTTTTTGGAGTTGGTATGGAAATTGGGAGACAAGATGGATATTTAGTAGTAATCTCTCCTCTTCCTAGTACTCCAGCTGAAAAAGCAGGCTTAAGACCAAATGATATGATTCTTGCTATTGATGAAACTGACACGATGGGATTATCAACAACTCAAGCTGCACAATTAATTCGTGGAGAAGCAGGAACAAAAGTTGTTTTGACTGTTTATCGTTCTAATTGGAATGAAGCAAAAAAAATAGAATTAACAAGAGAAAAAATCACAATTCCTTCAGCTTCTTGGGAAAAAATAGAAGATGACATTGCCTATCTTAAAATTTATAATTTTAATCGTCCGCTTACTTTAGATTTTTACCGAATTGCTTTAGAGATTTCCTTTGCCAAGCCAAAAGGCCTTATTATTGATGTTCGTAATAACCCTGGAGGATATTTAGATGCTGTCATTGATATTAGTGGTTGGTTCTTATCAAACGGAGATATTGTTCTAAAAGAAGATTTTGGTAATGAAGAAATTAAATCTTTTCGTGTTAGACTTGGACAATCTTTGTTAAAAGATATTCCTACTGTTATTCTAGTAAATGAAGGAACTGCTTCTGCTTCAGAAATATTAGCTGGAGCTTTAAGAGATAATCGAGGAGTAAAATTAATTGGTACAAAAACTTTTGGTAAAGGCTCTGTCCAAGAATTAATTACTTTAAAAGACAATAATAGTATAAAATTAACTATCTCTCGTTGGTTAACACCTAAAGGCACTATTATTCAGGACAGTGGGTTAGAGCCTGATATTAAAGTAGAAAATGAAGAAGATTTTGGTACTTATTCTAAGATAGATTTAGAAAAAGACAAACAATTATTAACTGCTATTGCAGAATTAAAAAAATGAAAATATATCTTTTGAAAGAAATCCCTCATTTAGGGAGAAAAGGAGAGATAAAAGAAGTCGCTGATGGCTATGCTTTAAATTATCTCTTTCCTAATAAAATAGCTCAGAGAGCTGATTCTAAAATTATAGAAAAAGTTTCTCAACAAGAAGAACAGAAAATAACTGAACAAAAAGATAAAAAAGAAAAAGCTTTAAAACTAGCTGATAGTTTGCAAACAATCACTTTAGAAATTCCTCTTAAATTCTCAGAAAAAGGTAAAGAAGCCTATGATTCTGTAAATAGTAAAAGAATTATCGAAGAATTAAAAAATAAAGACATTGTTTTAAAAGAAAACCAAGTTCAATTAAAAACCCCTCTTAAAAAAGAAGGGGATTATGAAGTTCCAATAGTTTTAGATAAAGGAATTGAAGCGTCCTTAAAAATTAAAATTAAAGCCGCTATTAATAATTAATTACTTTTATCTTTTTCTTCAGAAACAACATTAACTAAACTAATTTTTTTCATTTGACCAGTAAAACTCTTTTTTCTCTTAATAGAAAATTTTACAATTCCGTCTTTAAGAGAAAAGATGGTATCATCTTTGCCTATATCAGTATTTTCTCCAGGGTGCCATTTAGTTCCTCTTTGTCTAATTAAAATATTGCCAGTTTTTACTACCTGACCATCAGCTTTCTTTATTCCAAGCCTTTTTGCTTTAGAATCTCTACCTAATTTTGTTGAACCTCCTGATTTTGTATGTGCCATGTTTAAAAATTAATTATTTTCTATCTTTAATTTAATCCTTTTAAAATATGCCCCACCGTTTAAAAATTCTAACAAAAATTGCCTTTTTTGTCAAAAAGCATTTCTGGTTATGCAGTTTTGCTTTTTTAATTATAAGCCTATCTTTTTCTTCAGGAATTATTATTGGAGCCAATATTCTCTCTCGTCCTCCAATAGCTATAGAAAAAGAATTAATAATTAACTTAAAAGAAAGTCTGGCTGAAATAGAAGCTAAAAACGAATCTTTAAGAGAGTTTTCATATGTAGCTAGTTCGCGAGGAAAATACTATTATCCAATAGATTGTAACTTAGCAAACAATCTCAAAGAAGAGAATAAGATATATTTTAAAACAAAAGAAGAAGCAGAAGATAAAGGATATATTTACAACACTAAATGCGATTAGATTTATTCTAGTTCTTCCTCAATCTCTTTTTTACTAACATTATTTGAACCAAGATATTTGTATTCTTTTTCTATTTTTTCTGCTTCTTTTATCTTGTCTCTTAATTCTTGAGGAATTTCTTTTAAAACTTTATCAAGTTTTTTAGGATCAATTGCTAGTATTCTTTCCCATTTTTCTAAGGGCTCTAAAACTTCTTTAAGTTTTTTAATGTTATATGAAACTTTATTACGAGTCGTACGACAAAAATATCCGTTTTCTCCAAAAACACGATTCAAACCCTTTTGATAGCAATATATATCAATTAAATTTTTTAAACTTTCTAATTCTGTTTCCATCTTTTCCTTCTTTTCTTTAAGCCTAAAATATTCATCAATCTTTTCTTTAATATCAATCTCATTAATATTGTTTTTTGTTTTGTCTTCGTATAAATGTTTCCAGATTGGACAAATATTACGATAACCACACCAACCACATAAAGCTGAAGAATGAGGCTCAAAATTACTTTTTTCTATCTTATGAATTAACTGTATAACCTTTTCTTTGCTTTCTTCAAGATCTTGTTCTTTTCTTTGAGTTTTAATCTTTTCATTAAATTTAAGAAAATACAAACTAAGAGTTAATTTTTCTATCTTTATTCTGGGCCAACGACTTTTTAATCCAATAGCATAAAGAGATAATTGATCATTAGAATCAACACTCCTTTGAGAAGCAATACGTTTACCTGTTTTATAATCTATAATCTCAATCGTTCCATCTGGTAATTTATCTATACGATCAATAACTCCTGTCAAGATATGTTTGCCATTCTGTTTATCAGGATTTTCATCGATCGTTACTTCAAACCTAGTTTCTAAATCAAGAATTGAAGTTTGATGAGGAATATTTGTTTTATAATATTCTTCTAAAATTCTCATTCCTTCTTTAAAATAAGAATTTTCTTCTTCAGAATCTTGCCATTCAAAACCTTCAGATTTTTTAGGCCAATGTTCTTTATAATAATCAAGTAAAGCATCTAGGGCAGGGAAGTGAGGATCTTTTTGATAAAACCACTTGAGAACTTTATGAATATAAGTGCCAAAAACAGCCTCTTTGCTTTTAGGCTCTTTGATTTTATCTATTTGTGAAAATTTATACTTTAAAGGACACTGTTTAAAATTTTCTAAACTAGAATAACTTATTCTCATATATAATTAACAAAAATATGTTTTATATTATCATGTATTCAATTGATTTTCTATATTGACAGAACATTTAATAATTGCTATAATAAAGATACTTGTAATTTGAAAATTGAATAAAAAATATATATAGGTAAAGAGAAAGGGGGATTGGAATGAAAGAACAGATAGAATTATTTCATGTATCACCTGAAATTAAAGTCAAAAAAAAGAAAAGAAGGTATTGGCCTTATATATTTCATCTGGTGATATTGGAACAAGGCGGTACAGAATTTCACATTTATCAAGGAGGTCATACCCTAAATCAAGCCAAGATGCTTGCTGCGAAGGAGTATAATAAAAACCAAGGATACTGTGAAGATAATTTTGTCAATTTCAGTGAAGATTATGAAAAAAAGGAGGTGAAGAGATGAAAGGAGGATTTAATGGTTGGTTTGATTTAAACACCGGAGAAATTGATATTCATCTTTGTTATTCTTGTAATTCTTCTAATAATGAAGAAGAATTAATGAAAGAACTAAAAAAAGATTTTAGAAAATGGTGGAAAAAATTTACTAAAAGAAATGAAATTGAAAATCAAGGAAAAAATAAAAACTGTCATTTTAAACGTTGTGAAATTTATGTAAAGAAAAGAAAAAAAATACTTACTGATAATCAAAAAGGTGGATATAACGAATAATTAATGCAGCAGGAGATTAAAAATCCTGCTGCAAATTCTCTTAAAGAAGGAGGTTTTAAAAAATGATTTTTATTGCCATATTTCTTACTATTATTGGAGTCTTGTTCACATTTTTCTTAAATATAATATGGAAAAATATTGCTAGTACCGAAAAGATGAATCCAATGATAGCTTTAGCTATAATCTTTCTCTTCTTGTTTCCAGGATTGATAATTATAAATTTTTAATTCAATACCGGCAAGGATTATTCCAGGCCGGTTTTTTATTATGAAAATTTTTGTTTTCTTCCTCCATGAAATTTTTGATGAATTTCACGAAGTTTTTTATTAGTCACATGGGCATAAATCTGGGTAGCGGCAATATTCTTATGACCCAAAAACTCTTGAAGAATTCTGATATCCACTCCTTGAGCTAAAAGATCAGTGCTAAAAGAATGCCTCATAACATGGGGAGTAGTATTCAACGGCAATCCAGCCATAACAACATATTTTTTCATTGATTTTTCAATAGAACGATTAGTTAATCTTTTAGATGCATTTTTCTTACTCCGGTAATTTATAAACAATGCTTTTTCATCATCTTTTCGAGTTTCTAAATATTTACTTAGCCAATAGAGGGCTCTTTCTGAAAAATACACAGTTCTCATTCTGCCACCTTTACCAATAATACTTAATTCTAATTCTTCTTTATTATTTGGTTTAATTTTAATTTGATTACGATCAAGAGCTGTCAATTCTGAAATACGCATTCCTGTAGAAAAAAGTATTTCTAAAATAGCCCTGTCGCGTAATCCTTGTATTTTCGAAACATCAGGAGCTTTAAATAATTTTTCTAATTGTTCTAACACTAAAAAACGAACCTGTTTATCACCTTTATCTCTAGCTAATTGTATTTTTTCTGTTGGTAAAGATAAAATATCCTTATCAGCAAAATAATTTAATAAAGACCTTAAAGCAATCAAATAATAATTCTGGGTAGTTTTTTTAAGAGGCTGACCAGAATTATTAACACATTGTCGAGATAAAAAAACCCTATATTTCCAAACATGATCAGAAGACAGTTCATGAGGTTTTAAATTACTTAATTCATTCTTTTCTAACCAATCTAAAAACTTCTTCAAGAACCTAGCATAGTTTTCTTGAGACTTAGAAGATAATCCTTTTTGTATTTCCAACCAATCTAAAAAATCATTTAAATAGGAGGGAATTGTTCGATTGCTTTTTTCCATGACCTTAAGAGACTCTTAACTTAAATTATGCGAACCATACTGTATTTATTTTAACGCATTAAAATGCGTTGTCAATACTTCTCCCCTAAT